>Ga0255334_1000155_pt1 | contig 73085 bp, 60 predicted proteins | sample EtOH5_35cm_T3_12_FD_202080 | JGI IMG/M metagenome (GOLD analysis project Ga0255334, IMG submission 202080) | Sandy soil microbial communities from University of British Columbia, Vancouver, Canada - EtOH5_35cm_T3_129 | ecosystem: Engineered > Artificial ecosystem > Sand microcosm > Unclassified ...
CAACGCGCCATGGACATGCTGCGCGAGCACTGCATCGTCGGCATCACTGCCAACGAAGAGCGCTGCCGCGAACTGGTCGAGCACTCGATCGGTCTGGTCACCGCGCTGAACCCGTACATCGGCTATGAAAACGCCACCCGCATCGCCCGTATCGCCCTCGAAAGCGGCCGCGGCGTGCTGGAACTGGTGCGCGAAGAAGGCTTGCTCGACGACGAAATGCTCGCCGACATCCTGCGCCCGGAAAACATGATTGCTCCGCGTCTGGTTCCGCTTAAGGCTTGATCAAACGCTGCACACGCTCACCAGGTCGAGGGACTAGACACCTCTCACCTTTTGAGGGCTTGGGGATTTATTCCCCAAGCCCTTTTTTTTAACTATTTGGCAGCAAGACAGAATGTCTGGAAGCTGAAAAATGTGGGAGCGGGCTTGCTCGCGAAGGCAGTGTGTCAGTCACCAGAAATGGTGGATGCAAGACCGCATTCGCGAGCAAGCCCGCTCCCACATGAAACAGCTTTCACATAAGCCCGACGCCGGTAACGTCGGGTGTTTCAAAGCTTCGTTTCGTCGCTTGCACCACAATCGTGCAGACGGACGGCACGCTCATCGGTATAGTGCCGCCCCTCTTCGCGTGAGCGGTCGTCGGTAACGAGGCCCAAACCCATGCGAAACCCGAACTAATAACAAACCCGCAATATGAAATCGGGACGAACCTTCGCCTCACCTGTTTTGCCGCGTGCAATCCGGTGTAACGCGATATTTCTGACCGCACAGCATTTGCCTACACAAAAAACAGCGAGGAATAATCCATGCTCGAAGTCATTAACGACTTCCTCTCAGGGAAAGTACTGATCGTGCTCATTGTCGGGCTCGGTAGCTACTTCACGATCCGCTCGCGTTTCGTTCAATTGCGTCACTTCTTCCACATGTTCGCGGTGTTCCGCGACAGCCTCAAAAGCAGCGCCGGGCAACTCAGTTCGTTCCAGGCCTTGATGCTCAGCCTCGCCGGCCGCGTCGGTGCGGGTAACATCGCCGGTGTCGGTATCGCCGTGACCCTGGGTGGTCCAGGTGCGGTGTTCTGGATGTGGGTGACCGCGCTGGTCGGCATGTCCAGCAGCTTCTTCGAATGCTCCCTCGGCCAGCTCTACAAGCGCTGCGATTCCGACGGCACCTACCGTGGCGGCCCGTCCTATTACATCCAGCACGGCCTGCAGAAACGCTGGCTGGGCATGATCATGGCGTTCCTGCTGCTGATCACCTTCGGCTTCGCTTTCAACGGTCTGCAATCCCACGCCGTGACCCACTCGCTGAACAACGCGTTCGGCCTCGACACCACTTACACCGGTCTGGCCCTGGCGGTGTTGCTGGGTCTGGTGTTCATCGGTGGGATCAAGCGCATCGCCAAGGTCGCTGACCTGCTGGTGCCGGTGAAAACCCTGGTGTACATCGGCGTGACCATCTACGTGATCGTGCTGCAATTCGATCACGTGCCGGCGATGCTGATGACCATCGTCAAAAGCGCGTTCGGTCTGGATCAAGCCTTTGGCGGCCTGATCGGCAGCGCCATCGTCATGGGCGTGAAGCGTGGCGTGTTCGCCAACGAAGCAGGCCTGGGCAGTGCGCCAAACGTGGCTGCTGTCGCATCGGTCGAGCACCCGGTGGCACAGGGTGTGGTTCAGGCGTTCAGCGTGTTCCTCGACACCTTCGTGATCTGCACCTGCACCGCGTTGCTGATCCTGCTCTCGGGCTTCTACACCCCAGGCTTCGAAGGCGATGGCATTGCCCTGACCCAGAACTCCCTGGCCGCCGTGGTCGGTGACTGGGGCCGGAGTTTCATCTCCGTGGCCCTGTCGTTGTTCGTGTTCACCTCGATCCTCTACAACTACTACCTGGGCGAGAGCAACCTGCGTTTCCTGATCGGTGAAAACCGCAAAGCGCTGATCGGCTACCGCGCGCTGGTATTGGTGCTGATCTTCTGGGGCGCTATCGAAAACCTCGGCACGGTGTTCGCCTTCGCGGACATCACCATGACCCTGCTGGCATTCGTGAACCTGATCGCGCTGTTCCTGCTGTTCAAAGTCGGCATGCGCATCCTGCGTGACTACGATGACCAGCGCGCGGCCGGCATCAAGACGCCCGTGTTCGATTCGAGCAAATTCCCGGATCTGGACCTGGACTTGAAAGCGTGGCCAGCCAATCCGCCAGCGGCCGCCACCAAGGCTGAAGCCGAGCCGCAAGGCGTACCCGCAGCGCAACGCTGATCGGTAAACGACGGGTGCACAACCTGTGGGAGCCAGCCTGCTGGCGATGACGGACTGTCAGATGACACATTAGTGTCTAACATACCGCTATCGCGAGCAGGCTCGCTCCCACCTGCCAGGAGATTTCCCCCATGACTCCCAATTCCTATCCTGCCGCCCAGCACGTCATGGTGCTCTACACCGGTGGCACCATCGGTATGCAAGCCAGCGCCCACGGCCTGGCCCCGGCGTCCGGTTTCGAAGCCCGGATGCGCGAGTATCTGCACAGCCAGCCTGACCTTGTCGTACCGCAGTGGCGCTTTCGTGAGATGTCGCCGCTGATCGACAGCGCCAACATGACCCCTGATTACTGGCAGCGACTGCGTGAAGCGGTCGTCGACGCCGTCGATGTCCAGGGCTGCGACAGCGTGTTGATCCTGCATGGCACCGACACCCTCGCCTACAGCGCGGCGGCCATGAGTTTTCAATTGCTTGGTCTGCACGCCCGCGTGGTGTTCACCGGTTCCATGCTGCCGGCCGGCGTGGCCGACAGCGATGCCTGGGAAAACCTTAGTGGCGCGCTGGTTGCTTTGGGTCAGGGCCTGGCGCCGGGCGTTCATCTGTACTTCCATGGCGAGCTGCTGGACCCGACCCGTTGCGCGAAGGTGCGCAGTTTCGGTCGTCATCCGTTCAAGCGACTTGAGCGTCAGGGTGGCGGTGAAAAGGCTTCTTCGATACCGGCATCGCTGACCTACAACCAGCCCAGGCAATTGGCGAAAGTCGCTGTGCTGCCGCTGTTCCCCGGCATCGGCGCTGAGATACTGGACGGCCTGCTCGACAGCGGCATTCAAGGCCTGGTGCTGGAATGCTACGGCAGCGGTACCGGGCCGAGCGACAATCCAGAGTTCCTCGCCAGCCTGGAACGGGCGCGGGACAAAGGGGTTGTCGTTGTAGCCGTCACCCAATGCCATGAAGGTGGCGTCGAGCTGGATGTTTACGAGGCAGGAAGTCGGTTGCGCGGTGCAGGCGTGCTTTCGGGTGGCGGCATGACTCGCGAAGCCGCGTTCGGCAAGTTGCATGGCTTGTTGGGTGCCGGGCTCGACACCGCTGAAGTGCGGCGCCTTGTTGAACTCGACCTGTGCGGCGAACTGAGCTGAATTGAGCTGACACAATACAAAACCCTGTGGGAGCGGGCTTGCTCGCGAAGACGGCAGCATATCCTGCATCAATGTGACTGACAGGACGCTTTCGCGAGCAAGCCCGCTCCCACAGGATCGTCGTTGGGCATGTAACTTGCTCGCCTCCAGCTACTTAACGGCTGGAACACACCCCATGCTGCACTCCCATCTCACCACCCTCAACGCTGTCTCTCTGGTGCTCAACACCTTCAAGGCCGAGGGCTTGTCCAGCGAAGCGCTGCTGGCCGGCAGCGGCATCAGCGCGGCGGATCTGAGCCGGGCGGACACGCGTATCACCACCAATCAGGAGATGCAGGTCTGCGCCAACGCCGTCGCGCTCAAGCGTGACATCGGCCTGGAATTGGGCCGGCGAATGCATGTGTCGTCCTACGGCATGCTCGGGTACGCCTTACTCACCAGCGCCACTTTAGGTGACGCCTTGCGGCTGGCACTGCACTACCCGGCGCTATTGGGAACACTGTTCGAGTTGAGCCTGGAAGAAGATAACGAGCGCATCTGGCTCACCGCTGGCGACTATCGGGAAAACCCTGCGCTGGCGCCATTCAATGTCGAGTTTTGCCTGGTGTCGATGAAGGTCACTTGCGAAGACCTGCTCGGCCAACCGTTGCCGCTGCTGGGCGCCCGCTTCGAATACCCGGCGCCGGACTATCAGGCACGCTACACCGAACGTTTCGATTGCCCCTTGCAGTTCTACGCTGCGTCCAACGCCTTTGCCTTCGACAAAGCCTGGCTGGAGCACCCCCTGCCTCTGGCCGACGCCGTCACCCATCAGGCCATGGCCGAACGCTGCCGCAAACAAAACACCGAGTTCACGGGTCGTCAGGTTTGGCTGGGCCGCATCCGCCAACTCCTCGCAGCACAATTGAGCGCAGCGCCGGGCCTGGATGGGCTGGCTGAACAGTTGAACTGCTCGGCACGCACCTTGCGCCGACATCTCAAGGACTTGGGGTGCAGCTATCAAGAGCTGCTCGATGAACTGCGGTTCGAGCAGGCCAAACGCATGCTCTGCGAGGACCAACTACCGATCTATCAAATCGCCGAGGCATTGGGGTTCAGCGAAACCGCGAGTTTCCGCCATGCGTTCGTGCGCTGGAGCGGCGTGGCGCCGAGTCAGTTCAGGCCCTGACCACCCTTGTGGCGAGGGAGCTTGCTCCCGCTGGTCTGCGCAGCAGACCCAAACCAACCACCGCATTCCTCCCTTCAGAGAGCATTTGCCGGGTTGCGACTGCTGCGCAGCCGAGCGGGAGCAAGCTCCCTCGCCACAGAGGGGCGAATTCCGGTCAATTCTTTTGGCCATATCGATCCCCTTTTGGCCTTTCCTGCCGTTCTCTCAAACGCCGCGCGCCGCAAGACTGTGTTCAACCGAATCAGCCTGCGGAGAACAAGAAATGCTGACGATCTACTCGGACGATCACCACCTGCACCACGGCCGTTGCGAATTGATGGACGGGCAACTGATGCCCTGCTTCGAAATGCCTTCGCGAGCCGACCATGTTCTGCAGCGCGTGCAGTGCCGCGACCTCGGTCCGGTCGAAGCGCCGCAGGATTTCGGCCTCGACCCGATCGCGCGCGTCCACAGCCGCGACTACCTCGACTTCTTCAAAGGTGCCTGGGCGCGCTGGACCGAATTCGGTACCGACGGCGACTTGCTGCCCTACACCTGGCCGGCCCGCACCCTGCGCCGGATCATCCCCACCAGCCTGCATGGCCAACTCGGTTATTACAGCTTCGACGGCGGCGCACCGATTACCGCCGGCACCTGGCAAGCGGCGTACAGCGCGGCGCAAGTCGCGTTGACCGCTCAAGCCGTCATTCAACGCGGCGCCCGCAGTGCCTTCGCCCTGTGTCGCCCACCAGGACATCACGCCGCCAGCGATTTGATGGGCGGTTATTGCTACCTCAACAATGCCGCCATCGCTGCACAGGCGTTCCTCGATCAGGGCCATAAAAAGGTCGCGATCCTCGACGTCGATTACCACCACGGCAATGGCACTCAATCGATTTTCTATGAGCGCAGCGACGTGCTGTTCACCTCGATCCATGGTCATCCCGAAGCCGAGTTCCCGTTCTTCCTCGGCTATGAAGATGAACGGGGTGAAAGGGCCGGCGAAGGCTTCAACTTCAACTACCCTTTGCCCGCCGGGAGCGGTTGGGACAGTTGGAGTGCCGCGCTGGAACAAGCCTGCAAAGAGATCGAAAAGTACGGCGCCGATATCGTCGTCGTCTCCCTGGGCGTCGATACGTTCAAGGACGATCCGATCTCCCAATTCAAGCTCGACAGCCCGGATTACCTGGCCATGGGCGCACGTATCGCCGGCCTCGGCAAGCCAACGCTGTTCGTGATGGAAGGCGGCTACGCGGTAGAAGAAATCGGCATCAATGCCGTGAACGTTCTCGAAGGTTTTGAAAGCGCCCAATGAGGAATTAGAACAATGATCAGTCTCAAGCGTTTTATCGCTCCCGCTCTGTGCGCCACCGTGCTCAGTGGCGCCGTTCATGCTGAAGAGCGAACGTTGCGCGTCTACAACTGGTTCGACTACATCACCCCCAAAGCGCTGGAAGACTTCAAGGCCCAGAACACCCAAACCAAACTGGTCTACGACATCTTCGACACCAACGAAGCGCTGGAGGCCAAGCTGCTGACCGGCAACTCCGGTTATGACGTGGTGGTGCCGTCCAACGTATTCCTTGCCAAGCAGATCGAGGCCGGCGTTTTCCAGCCACTGGACCGCAGCAAGCTGCCGAACTGGAACCACCTCGATCCCAAGCTGATGAAGCTGATCGAAGCCAACGATCCGGGCAACAAATTTGCCGTGCCGTACATGTACGGGACCATCCTGATCGGCTTCAACCCGGACAAGATCAAGGCTGCGCTGGGTGACAACGCACCGGTGGACAGCTGGGACCTGATCTTCAAGGAAGAGAACATCAGCAAGCTCAAGCAGTGCGGCGTGGCCTTGCTCGACTCGCCGTCGGAGATCCTTCCACTGGCCCTGCAACACCTCGGCCTGGACCCCAACAGCAAGAAGCCGGCGGACTACGACAAGGCTGAAGCGTTGTTGATGAAGATCCGTCCGTACGTCACCTACTTCCATTCCTCGAAGTACATGGCCGACATCGCCAACGGTGACATCTGCGTCGCGGTCGGCTATTCCGGCAGCTTCTCCCAGGCCGCCAACCGCGCCAAGGAAGCCAAGAACGGCGTGATCGTCGACATGCGCCTGCCCAAAGAAGGCGCGCCGATCTGGTTCGACATGCTCTCCATCCCCAAAGGCGCGAAGAACCCGGAAGACGCCTACACCTTCATCAACTACTTGTTGCAGCCGCAGGTGATTGCGCCGGTCAGCGACTTCGTCGGCTACCCGAACCCGAACAAGGACGCCACCGAAATGGTCGACCCAGCGATCCGCAACAACCCGAACCTGTACCCGACCGAAACGGCGATGAGCACGCTGTACACCCTGCAACCGCTGCCCCGTGACGCCGAACGGGCGCGGACCCGGGCCTGGACCAAGATCAAGTCGGGGACCTGAACAACCCATCGTTTACGCACCATTGAAGACCTGCCCCGTGCGGGTCTTTTTTTTACCTGACGATATTTAAGTACCGCCCGACCGATCCCCCACCCCGCTACTTTCTGAACCTGACCGACGCGTTGGCGCACACGTCCCAGCCACTCAGAAAGGAATGCACATGTCTTCTACCGAAACGAATGCTGTCGAAGCCGATGCGGCATCCAGCAATCCAAGTGATCTGCTCACCCAACTGGTCACTGGCCCCTCTATCAGGGAGGTGGCCACTCGTATTCTTCGAGACGACCTGAAAAAGCTGTACCCACAATTGGACATTAACCCCGCAATGGCGATGGTCGTCACACCGACCTGGAAAATCATCGCCGGGACTGTCCACCCCGGATCATTGAGATTCGAGTCATTGACGGACACGCTGCTGCGGCACTCCGGCTCAGGCGGATCAGTGACCTATCTCGACGGTGAACATTTCCTGAGCCTGAATCCTGGAGCGAGCACGCCTATCCACCTTCCGGTCAAGATCGATGCGATAGGACGCCTGATCAATAAACTGTCCCCTATCCTGTTGGTGGCTTACCAGGAACAACAGCTCGAATACTGGGACCAGCCCGCCCAAGGCACGACCCTGCGTTGGCAGACGTTGTCGCAGTCATTGCGCCAGGTCTGGAATGTTGAAAAGGTTGAGGGCTGGGATGTGCACCAGCTGGCCATTGCGAGCAATGTCTTCAACTATCCCGATGCAAAGTTGCGTACCCCCCATGACACCTACAAGATTCGGGTCTGCCTGATCGACCTCGACCGGCTCGATGGCGCAGTGTCCAGCCACCTCAATCGTACGGATCTGACCGTCGTGATCGGCACCGTCGGGACACGCACGATCGTTCTGACCCACTCCATCGCAACGGGCTTTCTGGCGTATGAATCGTTGGAAAAGCTGGGCGAGGTCTTGCCGAAGTATGTTGAAAAGCTGCCCCCCGAGGCCACGCTTCAATGGCGCCTGTTCGAACCCTCCGGGAATTTTTTTGATCATCAGGCCATCGCACTGATTGCGCTCCAGGCTGATGCTATTGCCAGCCTGGAGATTGCAAAACGGACCAACAGGCCGGCGATCAACACCCTCACCCATCCCGCAGCAGAGGTGAGCGGCAGGACTCAAACCGAGCAGGATTCGCACTTCGAAAAGGTGCAGCGGCTGATCCCCGAATGGCTGAAAAACGCTTCGCCATTCGATCTGGGTTGCTACAGCCGACACCTGTTCGATCTGGCGCTGCTGCAACTGCGTAACAGCGGAAAATCCTTCGACGACGATATTGCTCCGATCAAGACATTCGCGCTGGATGCACTTCGGGCCCACATGCTCAAAAGCCACAGCGACGTTGCCACCATGAAGCTCGAGAACGTCGAGATCGTTATTGTCAGTCAAGTGGTGTGGGGGACATTCACGGCTCCCGGCATGAGCGAGACCAAACGCCTGGACCTTGCCGAACTGGCACTTGAGAACCTCATCGCCCTTCCGCTGGGCAACCAGTCGGTGCAGTACAAAGACGGCACAGCGGTGCCGACCTGGATGACGGCCGACTATGTCAAGACGGCCATCAGCGCTGTCGATATCGGTGCGACCTACCCCGCGTGGGTCAAGAGCAAGCTACTGGATGACCCGCTGGAATCGCTGCGGCGTCAACGCCTCTACGCCAGTAACCTGCGTATTCAGCTGGCGCTGCAAGCATTGCAAAGCAAAATCCTGGGCGAACATGGCATCGACGAAAAGGGCTATCGCTACGTCGTGGCGGCAATGAATGTGCTGAACGCCGACCGGTGGGTCGACGGACAAGAGATCGTCATCCGCCCGCTGGCGTTCATTCCCAGCCAGCGGAATGACAAAACCCCTGATGAAGTCACCAACATGTTTGTGATCGGGCCACGGGACATGGACAAGGGGCCCTGCATTCTCTATCGCCCACTGCTTGAGCAACCGCTGACGCAGTACCCCACGGCCGCCAACCTGCTGTATGCGATCAAACACTCCAAGGAGCTGCGGGCATCAACCCTGGCATGGTTGCCGGACAACGTTCGGTTCAACTATTCGCAGTATGTCTTCCCGGGGGAATTGCCTTCGGTCTGGACGTTGTCACAACTGCTGGTCGACTCAAGCATTGCCCGGCAGATGAGCGGGCCGGTGTCGTTCGGGCAGAAAGTGATCGAACACGACCGCCTGATGAAACTGTTCAAGGCCAACGCCAACGCGCTGATCATGAAGAGCGAGCGGGACTCGGTGTCCAATGCCGAAAGCCGCTGGGCCAGTTTCAAACAACACGCCTGGATGATATTCAGCGCCGTGTTGCCGTTTCTCGGTCGAACCGCCGGCACGGCTGCGTGGATCTGGCAGATTCTGGACGATCTGCAAGAAGGCATCGAGGCCCGGGAAAACCAGGATACGACGGCACAATGGTCCGCCCTGACCGACTTGTTCCTGACCCTCGGCATGGTGCTGGCTCACCACGCGACCGCCCGACGCCAACCCGAACGGGACCGTGTATCGCAGACCGAAAAGCCCGTTATTGCCGGCACGCAGAAAAGTCCTCCGGCCCAGACCCCGGCCAGCATACAACTGCCTGATATTGCTGACGATTATCTGCCGGCTGAACACCAGTCCTCGCTTCACCCAACAACCGTACTCAATAACAACAGCGCAGGGCTTGGGCCAACCCTGGACCGATACAAAATCCCCAAACCGCAAGGACTCGGAGCGGCCAGTACCGAAGGCTTGTACAAACACCTCTATGCACATCAGTCCAAATACTATGCCCCGGTTGGCGAACGATGGTTCGAAGTCTTCATGAACGACGATGAAATCGTTCAGATCATCGATACCCGCAAGCAACCTTCCATCACCGGCCCCTTGTTGATCAACAATTCCAAAGGCGAATGGGTGATCGATATCAGGCTGCGACTGCGGGGTGGCGGCAAGAAAAGCAGGCTCAAGGCATTGCAAAAGGCCAACGCAAGCAAGACCGCCGAGATCAAGACTCATCTGGCCGTTTTCGATGCGCAGATGGCGGCCAAACGAAAAAGTATTACCGACGCCTACAAAGCCATGAAAGAGGCTCCCGCAGAAACAGTCGATGCCGCTCGACAAACATTTCTCGAAAAACTTGAGGAACGCACCGTCGAATATGAAACGACGATCGAGAAAGTCAAATCGCTCAGTCTGGTCGAAGAAGTGCCCAACTATCGCGTCGCGATGATCGAAATGCTGGGAACTCAACTGTTTTTCAACCAAACCTGGATCGACGAGAAATACCCGGCATTCGTCGATGCCCTGAAGCTGACCACGGAACATCTCGATGCCGAAGAAAAAAGCGGCTCTCCTCCTCCCACCGGGACGTTTGAAACCATGTCAGACCTGACCGAAGGGATTATTCAGAAGGTCGAGTTCGCTCAGTTGCGCTTCCAGGAGTTGAGGCGACTGGGCAAAAACGCTGAGCAATTGCTCCTCGATTACCAAAAATCACTGCCTAAATTCAACCTCCCGGACCTCAAGTCCCTACAAGTCACCCTTGCCCGCGAGCTGTGCCTCAAATCTGGCGAAACGCCCGAACGGTCTGCAGCCAAAGCTTCCATCGAGCAGATTGTCGAAGATGCCGATCTGACGGTGAATAGTGCAATGGAGTTGATGGGTGATGAGCAGCTGCTGAACACGGGTGACCGGATCGAGGCCTTGAACAGTCTGGTCGACCAGTTCGCCGCCATCGAACAGCGCCTCAAGAGCTTCACAGTGACCTACCAGGAGCAGATCGTGCAAAAGCAATTTGTGCGACTGCAGGGCCGTATCGAGGAGTTCAATCAACAGACCGTAAGGCATCTGGCGGACTTGCTGCGCGAGCAGCGACTCCTGGAGCCTGTGCCCGGCCCGTCACGCACCTCATCGGCATCAAACAAGAGGGTCATCACGACGCGCTTCAAAGGCACCCTGATCGGACATACCCGGAAAAACGCGCCGGGAAAAATGGTCCTCGTGGACGTCACAGCCCCGGTGACCGGCAAGGTGATCGCCACTTTCCACGAAAAGACCCCTGGGGTCTGGGTCGAACGGCTGACGAAGAAACCGCAGGCTCCCAAAGGGCGCCTGCCTGACCCGGGGGCACGCATAACGGCAGGACAATCGCTGCTGGATTCTCTGCCCGCCTTTATGCAACGTGCCGAAGCTGACTCAAAACAGTCCTGGCAGCTCCCGGTGGAAATAGAGGAAGCGTTCCACCAGCAGGCCGCTCGCCTTGAAGAAGCCGCCAAGGCGATCAACGCAGCGCTCATCCAAAGCAATGCCACGCTGGATCATACGAACGAGGCACAACCGGTATTGACGCAACTGGCCACACAAACCACCCGACTCTATGCCGAAGGCCATCGCCTGCGGCTTGAAATGACCAAACGACAACCGCCTACCGCCGCCCGCGTCGAGTGGTTACACAGCAAAGGCGAAGTCGACATCGTGCACGTGGGAGACCGACGTCGACTCAAAGGGCAGCGCCGGGACTATCTGCAGGAATACGAAGTGCGGGAAGCCACCACCGCCCGCGTGCTTTGGTACGCCCACTTTCACTACGCCCAGCTCAAGGACGAGGTCCAGGCCTATACCGCCGCTCATTTGAAAACCCGCGAGCAACGGCTGCTTGGCAGTGTCGATATAGGGGCAAGCACCAGCAACCAGGAAGCGATCGAGATCTATCGCAGCAGGATCAGCCCTCAGCTGGCCCGATCGCTGTTCCTTCCCAAGGTGAGCACTTCCTGACGCACCCTCCACCGACCAGCTCTCCCGTTCATCTCGCTGTCAGCGTCCAAGACATTGCACAGCGAGATGAAAAGACGATCCTGCAGCCGACTACGTACTGCGTCGAATCACCAGTGCGCCCTTTACCGGTGCCAGGTACTGCGCAAACGCGCAAGCGCTGATTCGATGGCCGCTTCCGGCACCGCCGCAAAACCGAGCACCAGCCCCGCTCGCTGATCCACCGGAGTACTCGAATCCGGTAGCCAGTAACTGCTCAGGCCGTTGATTTCGACATCGACACTCACGGCCGCTTCGATCAACTCGCGCTCGCGGGCCTGAGTGTCGACCGCCACCGTCAGGTGCAGCCCTGCCGCCACACTCGGCAGGCTGCCAACCCCGGGAATGTCCGAGGGCCAGTTGGCCAGAAGCGTGTTGCGGCGACTCAACGCAGCGCGACGCATGCGGCGGATGTGCCGTTGGAAATGCCCGGCCGCCATGAACTCGGCCATGACGGCCTGGGTGCTCACCTCGGAATGCCGAACATCGACCGCGCGACGCTGGGCGAAAGCGTCCACCAATGCCGGTGGCAGCACCAGATAACCCAAGCGCAATGCCGGGAAAGCCACTTTGCCGAACGTGCCGACGTAGAGCACCCGCCCGTGACGATCCAGCGCGGCCAGCGGTGCCAGTGGCGCCCCGCTGTAACGATACTCGCCGTCGTAATCATCCTCCACGATCCAACCCTCGGTTCGCTCGGCCCAGGCCAACAACTCCAGACGCCGCGCCAGACTCATCACCACCCCGGTCGGGTATTGATGCGACGGCGTGACATAGGCCAATCGACAATCGTCGAGGCCATTCAATTCGGTGCAGTCGATGCCCTCGCTGTCCACCGCCACCCCATGCAATCGCGCACCGGCCACGGCGAATGCATGACCTGCCGCCCGATATCCTGGATTCTCGATCGCAACGCCATCGCCTGGCTCAACCAGCAGCTGTGCACAAAGGCTAATCCCCTGCTGTGCGCCACTGGTGATCACTATTTGCTCAGCCGTACACTGCATTCCCCGGGAGCTGCGCAAATACGCGGCAATCAGGCCGCGCAAACGGGCGTCGCCTGCGGGATCGCCGTAACACAACTGCTGCAAATCCGGTTTACGCCAGAAAGCCGCATTCAGCTTGGCCCACACCTCGAAAGGAAACAGGTCGAACGCCGGTACACCGACCCGAAACGCACGAGGCGGACCACTCGGCGGCAAGGCCAAATGGTTCTTTTCCACGCGACCGAGTGCACCGCTGTGGATAACTTTGCTGGATGAAACCACAGGTAAATCCAGCCAATTTGTGGATAAGGCTGTGGGTAACCCTGTTGACAACCCTGTGGATACTTTTGTGGATAGTTTTTTCACCGGCAACACGGATTGAGGCAATTGCGCGACATACGTCCCGTCACCTACACGTCCTTCAATAAAGCCCTCGGCGTAGAGCTGATCGTAGGCCCGAACCACGCTGTTTCGGGAAATCGACAATGCCGCCGCCAGATCGCGACTGGCCGGTAATCGCGTACCGCTGGCCAGCCGACCGTCGAGCACTCGCACCCGCAAGGCTTGATAGAGCTGACGACTCAAACCCTGACGGCGATCGAGTTCGATACCCGCCGGGTTGAATGACAAGGACAGTGGCTCGCGGGTCATGGCAATGGACCTATGAAATTGGTCGTTAATGGCTCTTACAACAGACCAATAGCCTGCCTAGGATGCAGGCATTCGCCAAGGAAAATCTCCATGTACACGCCAAGCAGCTTTGCCATCGATGACTTGCATGAACTGCACCAGCAGATACTCGGCACCCGCCTCGCGGTGTTGGTTACACACGGGGAACAAGGTCTGCAAGCCAGTCATTTGCCGCTGCTGTTGAGTTCAGACCAGGGCCCGAATGGCACGCTTTACGGACACTTTGCCAAGGCCAATCCGCAATGGAAGGAACTGCAGAACGGCGCCGAAGCCCTGGTGATTTTTGCCGGCGCCGACGCTTACGTCAGCCCGGGGTTTTACCCGAGCAAAACCGAGCATGGCAAAGTCGTTCCGACCTGGAATTACGTCGCCGTGCATGCGTACGGCACGGCCGAAGTGTTCACCGACGCCGATCGCCTGCGCACGCTGGTCAGCGCGCTGACTGATCGTCATGAAGCGGGTCGCGCCAGTCCATGGAAGGTCGCCGATGCCCCCGCCGACTACATTGACGGAATGCTCAAGGCCATCGTCGGTTTTGCCTTGCCGATCCAGCGGCTGGAAGGCAAACGCAAGCTCAGCCAGAACCGCAACGCTGCAGACATCACCGGTGTGCGCGAGGGGCTTGCCGCCAGCCCTGATGTGCACGACCAGGCCCTCGCCCACTTGATGCGTTAAGGAATGAACATGAGTCAGATCGACATCCGCCAGGTCACCGCCGACGACCACGCCGCCTGGTTGCCCTTGTGGCAAGCGTACCTGCGTTTCTACAACACCGAACTGTCAGAGGCCGTCACCCAAAGCACCTGGCAGCGCCTGCTCGACCCGAGCGAACCGACCCATGCCGCGCTGGCCTGGGCCGATGGCAAGGCGGTGGGCATGGTGCACTTCATCTACCATCGTTCGAACTGGAGCATCGAAAACTCCTGCTACCTGCAAGACCTGTTGGTAACGCCTGAAACCCGCGGCACTGGCGTCGGCCGGCAGTTGATCGAATACGTTTACGCCACAGCCAAAGAGGACGGTTGCTGCAAGGTCCACTGGCTGACCCACGAAACCAACGCCACCGCGATCCAGCTCTACGAGCGCATCGCCGAACGCCCCGGTTTCATCCAGTTTCGCAAAGCCCTGTAAGGTTCAAGGAGAACAGCATGTCGACTTCACTCGCCGACTGGAAAGGCGTTCCGGCGCCATCCGTCCAAACCATTGAAGGGCGTTTCATCCGCCTGGAAAAACTCGATCCGGCGCGTCATGCCGACGGATTGTGGAAGGCCCTGCAAGGCCCGGGTTCCGACCCGAAACTCTGGGACTATTTGCCTTACGGGCCGTTCCCGGAACGCAGTGCGTTCAACGATTGGCTGAACAATCACGCGGCCAATAGTGATCCATATTTTTTCAGTGTGATCGACCGTACCAGCGGCGATGTGCAAGGCCTCCTCAGTTTGATGTCGATTGTTCCTTCGCAAGGCCGAATCGAGATCGGCCATGTCACTTTCGGTGCGCCGATGCAGCGCTCGCCGAAAAGCACCGAGGCGGTTTATTTGCTCGCCAGGGAATCCTTTGCGCTGGGTTATCGCCGTCTGGAGTGGAAGTGCAACAACGGCAACGCCCGCTCCAAATACGCGGCCGAGCGGCTGGGGTTCAGCTTTGAAGGGGTGTTTCGCCAGCACATGGTGGTCAAGGGGCAGAATCGGGACACGGCGTGGTATTCGATTCTGGACTCGGAATGGCCAGCAATCGGGGCGGGGTTTGAGCGCTGGCTGTCCGATGAAAACCAGACGGATTCGGGGCAGGTGAAAACGTTGGCGGAGTGTCGCGGGTAAATCAGCGGCGCCTGGACGGACGCCATCGCGAGCAGGCTCGCTCCCACAGGGTTTTGGGTTGACCACAAAATTGTGATCAGCCCCAATCCAATGTGGGAGCGAGCCTGCTCGCGATTGCCTTCACGCCAATTTCTGGGCAAGTACCGCAATATGCTCCGGCCCGATCCCGCAGCAACCACCCAAATGACTGGCGCCGCGTTCTTTCCAATCAGCCGCCCACTGCAAATAACCCGGTGGATCAAGGTCTTCGCGCAGCGGGTCCAGACCGTCGTTGGCCGTGGCCTCTTTCGGTTGCGGCGGGAAGGCATTGGCGTAAGCGCCGATGTGAATTTTCACCCCCAGACGTTCGAAGGTTTCCCGCGCGGCATCAATCGCAGCACCGATCACTTCCGGCTGGCTGCAGTTGAACAGCAACGTCTCGACGCCCAGCTCCGCCGCCACGGTGGCGGCTTCAGCCACCGGCTCACCCGAACGCAAGCGCGGCACTTCATCCGTGTCCTCATCCTTCAAGGTAAACGACAGCCAGAACGGCTTGCCGTCTGTTGGCAGACCGGCGTGGATCGCTCGCGCTTCAACGATCGAGCTCTGGGTTTCCGCCAGCCACAGATCGACATGAGGCGCCAGCCCCTTCACCAGCGGCGCCAACAATTCAGCCGCCCGAGCAGCGTCGAAAAGGTCCGGACGATAGGACCCAAACAGCGGCGGCAATGAGCCGGCCACGCGCACCGCTTTGCCCGAAGCCTCGACCGCGCGTCGCGCCAGCTCGCCGGCCAATGCCGCGAGCGCCTGCCCCTCTGCTGCAAAACGCTCTTCGCCAATGTGAAACGGCACCACTGCGTAACTGTTGCTGGTGATCACGTTCGCACCGCTTTCGATATAAGCCGCGTGCACCGCCTCTACCGCTTGCGGCGCTTCGCTCAAGGCCAGCGCCGACCACTCGGGCTGTCTGAACGGCGCGCCTCGACGCTGCAACTCACGACCCATGCCGCCATCCAGAATTACCGTGCTTGCTGCGCCCATATGCTTTTCACTCATAAGCTTATGAAAATAACTCACTATCAGAGTCGTTCTTATAACTATTTAATACGCACCATCCGGTTAATAACAACCTCTTTTTTATCAGGGATCGACTGTGAAATTCCAACCACTCCTGGCCCTGGGCCTGACGATTCTGGCTGCCTCCACCCAAGCCTTTGGCGGCGCCACGCTGGATCGCGTCGAAAAAAACAAAGAGCTCGTGGGTGTGTTGATGGAAAGCTATCCACCCTTCTCGTTCCTCAATGATCAGAACCAGCTCGATGGATTCGACGTCGACGTGGCCAAGGCCGTGGCAGACAAACTGGGCGTCAGACTGCGCCTCGAAACCCCGTCCTGGGACGTGATCGCCGCCGGCCGCTGGAGTGGGCGCTACGACATCTGCATCTGCTCCATGACCCCGAGCAAGGCCCGCGCCGAGGTCTTCGACTTCCCGGTCGAGTACTACGCCTCGCCAGCGGTGATCGTGGTCAACGCCAAGGACGACAGCATCCACGGCGCCAAGGACCTGAGTGGCAAGAAAGTCGGCCTCACCAGTGCCTCCAGCTACGAAAGCTACCTGAACAAAAACCTGGTGATCGAAGGCGCCGAAGACACTCAATTGCAGTACCCGTTCGAGGACGTGCAGATCGCGCCGTATGACACTGACAACGTGGCATTCCAGGACCTCGGCCTGGGCGCCGGCGTTCGACTGGACGCGATCCTCACCAACCTTGTCACCGCCCAACCGCGCCTGACCGAGGACAAACGCTTCAAGCTCGCCGGCAAGCCGCTGTACTCGGAACCAAACTCGGTGGCCATTGAAAAAGGCGACGCCCAGTGGGACGCCAAAGTGCGTGACGTCTTCGCTCAGCTGAAACAGGACGGCACCCTGAGCAAGCTTTCGCAGAAATGGATCGGCGCCGACATCAGCAAATGACTTCTTTCCCAAAACCTCCCCAGCCGCCGCAACCGGTGGCTGAGTCGCGGCTGCAACGGATCTTCGGTTTTCGCACGCGGCTGTACCTGACCTGGGCAGCGATGCTCGGGTTGTTCGCCAGTTTCTTCCTGAGCTTCGACCTGAAGTTCTCGATCATCCTCGACAAACTGCCGAACCTGATCGGCCTGCACCTGGCGCCTAACGGCTTCCTGCAGGGCGCGGCGCTGACGCTGTTTCTGTGCCTGTGTTCGATCGTGACCTCCTCGCTGCTGGGCTTCATCACCGCCCTGGCGCGGCTGTCTAAAAGCGCCGTAGCCTTCGGAATTGCGAGCTTCTATGCCTCGTTCTTTCGTGGCACACCACTACTGATCCAGATCCTGCTGATCTACCTCGGCCTGCCACAACTCGGCATCGTCCCGGGCGCCATCGCCGCCGGTATCATCGCCCTGTCGCTCAACTACGGCGCGTACCTGAGCGAAATCTTCCGCGCCGGCATCCTCGGCGTCCCCCACGGCCAACGCGAAGCCTCCCTGGCCCTGGGCATGCGCGAAACCGTGATTTTCTGGCGCGTCACCCTGCCCCAGGCCATGCGCACCATCATCCCGCCGACCACCAACCAATTCATCTCGATGCTCAAAGACTCCTCGCTGATCTCGGTAATGGGGGTTTGGGAAGTGATGTTTTTGGCGCAATCGTATGGGCGCTCGAGCTATCGCTACATCGAGATGCTGACAACAGCGGCGGTGATTTATTGGCTGATGTCGATTGGGCTGGAGCTGATTCAGGCGCGGATGGAGCGGCATTATGGGAAGGCGTATTTGAGCCGTAGTTAGCGAAAGGCAGATGAGTTTCCGAGTTTGCGATAGCCGACCATGTCTCGATTTGTTGTAAGAAAAAGCATCAGCCCGAACGGGTAAAAACCACCTTCCTCAGGAGGCCGGCAATTTTCTACACAACCTTCTGACAACCCCCTCAAGCCTGCGGGAAGCAGCTGACATCGGTACCTATAGCCTGCCTCTTAGAGTTTGGCCTCCCTTCAAACGAGGCCGTACTCGATGTCCGTTCAACACAAATACCGACCGAAACACCTGGCGCTGGCCGTTGCGCTTGCAGTGGGTTGCATAGAAGTCTCCATGGCGCAGCAACCGGAGCCTCAAGTCAATTCCGACGCGCCGGCCACCAAACCTCGTAAAAAAACCGCCAAGCCCAATGAGCGCTTCGATGATCTTTTCGCGATCAAGGCGTTCATCGCCCCCCGTGAAAACACTGCCCGAGCCACAAACGGGTCGGGGGAAGAGCAGGCCGTTCGGCCTGTAACAACCGAACCGCTTGCCAGCGTTGCAGTCGATTTCGATGATGCCTTCTATGAGTCTCTTATCTTTCCCGAGCCCACCGCTTCCGAAGTAGCATCCGCTCCTGTGGAGGTAGACCCGTTCGTTGAGTTCCAGAACGACTACACCACTACACACACGCTCATTTCAAAGCCACTCCAAACCATCGACGGTGTCTCGCTGGAATTGGGCGACGCGAATGACCTTCTGGTCATCAACAAAGGCGCTCGATGGGAGGGCACACTCGATGGCGGCAACGGAGTCAACGGTCTGCTCCTTAACTCCGCAGACGGTGGCACAGTAGGAGACACAACCAATTTTGCTGCCCTGCGGGTCACGAAAGGCGCATGGACATTAAACGGCAGCAACGACTTCCATAAAGGCGCCGAAGTAAGGGAAGACGCTACGCTATTTAACCTTGGCGCTATAGAAGGCACTGTGTACGTCGATAACGGAGGCACCTACGGCGGCTACGGTAAAGTAGGCGGCTTGCACGTGGACGGTCAGTTACTGGTCAGTGAAAATTTGGGGGCTCCTTCCATCAGAGGGGACCTTACACTTAGCGAAAGCGCCACACTCGCCTATGAAGTAACGGATAACGCTGATACTTCACAGACGATTTTCGTCGAGGGAGTCGCCAGGCTTGGCGGCGCGTCTTTACTGGTTACCGCTCTGCCAGACGACTACGCACAAACCACTAATCACACTTTACTTTCCGCAGATCGGGTCGAAGGAACATTCGGTCGAGTCAGCAGCACCCTTGCGTTCATGACGGCTACCCCGGACTACGGCGACGAAAAGGCCGTCCGCCTGACCTACGCTCGCAACGAAGTGCCTATCGAAAATCTCGCGACCAACGAAAACGGTCGGGAACTCGCCCGCAGTATTGAAGAGCCCAAATCCAGTCCGACGGCGCAGACACCTCCCAATACCGCGAACGCCGCTGTCACAGCCCTGCTCGCCTCCAGCACCGAAACAGCCTCCCAGGCCATCGACCAACTGGACGGCGGCCAAAACGCCAACCTTGCAAAAGCGACCCTGAACAGTGACAGCCCAATCAGTGCCAGCATGCTCTCGGCCATGCGTCAGCTGGACAGCGCCAGTCGCTATAGCAATTCCAGCAAGCGCAATTCACCACGCCTGGCCGCCGGCAGCGAAGACAATGGCCGAGTCTGGCTTCAAGCATTGGGTCACGGTGGGACGCTGGATCGCGACTACGACGCGCTGAAACACACAACCCACGGCCTGGTACTGGGAGCGGATTGGGGCATCGATGAGGAATGGCGCATCGGTGTAATGAGCGGCAAATCCGAAACGCGTCTGGATAGCCGTGGACTCGACGGCGATCTGGACAGCTGGCATTTGGGAGCTTATGCCCTGCGTCAAAACGGACCAATGTCCCTGCGCCTGGGCGCGACCTATAGCAACCACGACGGCAGCACTAAACGCCGGGTTGCCTTCAAAGGTTTCAGCGACCGCCCCGAAGGCCGTTACGATGCCAACACCCAGCAGGCCTTTGCGGAGTTGGGTTACAACCTGGGCCAGGCAAACGTCAGCATCGAACCGTTTGCCAGCCTGGGCTACCAACGCTATCAGCGCGACACTTACACGGAAAAAGGTGGCGCAGCGGCACTGAAGGTACAGGGTCAAACGCAGAACAACTTGAACAGCACATTCGGCCTGCGGCTGGCAAAGCTCAACACGCTGGATAACGGCATGCAACTGACGCCGCGGTTCAGTGCTGGCTGGAAACACACCTACGGGGACGTCTACAGCGATACCCGCCAACGATTGGTGACGGGCGGAAAAAACTTCAGCGTTTCCGGCGCGTCGCTGGATCGTGACAGTCTGATGGTCGATGCCGGGCTGGACCTTGGATTGTCAGCAAAACACACCCTGGGCGTCGGCCTCACTGGCGAGGTCGGCACCGACAGCCGAAACCACGGCGTCACGGGTCAGTGGCGAATGAGTTTCTGACAGCCACAAACCCGGGGCGAAAAAAAAGGGGAGCACATGCCCCCCCGAGGTTTAAAGCGGTATATCGAGGCTGTTAACTCAGCCTTCGATCTCGATCAGGATTTCGCCCGGGTTCACCCGGTCGCCCTTGGCCACGTGGATGGCGGTGACTTTGCCGGCGATGGCCGATTGGACTTCGGTTTCCATCTTCATCGCTTCGGTGATCAGCACGGCCTGGCCGGCTTTCACGGTATCGCCTTCCTTGACCAGCACGTCGACGATGTTGCCCGGCATGGTGGTGCTGACGTGGCCCGGTGCAGTGGCTTGCTTGCGCTTGCTGCTGCCGCCGCTGACGAATTCGTTGAGCGGTTCGAACACCACTTCTTCCGGCATGCCGTCGATAGACAGGTAGAAGTGGCGCTTGCCTTCAGCCTTGACGCCGACACCGGTGATGTCGACGCGGTAGGTTTCGCCGTGGACGTCGATGACGAACTCGGTCGGCACACCTTCGCCACCGGCCGAGGTCACACCGCCTGCTTCAGGAATCGGCAGCAGCACTTCTGGAGTCAGGGTGCCGGCGGCGCGTTCTTCGAGGAACTTACGACCGATGTCCGGGAACATGGCGTAGGTCAGCACGTCTTCTTCAGACTTGGCCACCGCGCCGATTTCGCCACGCAGCTTGGTCATTTCCGGCTTGAGCAGGTCCGCCGGACGCACGTCGATCACTTCTTCGCTGCCAATGGCCTGGCGACGCAGTTTTTCGTTCACGGTGCCTGGCGCTTTGCCGTAGCCGCCTTGCAGGTAGAGCTTCACTTCGTTGGTGATGGTCTTGTAGCGCTCGCCGGCCAGCACGTTGAAGAAAGCCTGGGTGCCGACGATCTGCGAGGTCGGTGTCACCAGCGGCGGGAAGCCGAGGTCTTCGCGAACGCGCGGGATTTCGGCCAGCACTTCGCTCATGCGGTTCAGGGCGCCCTGCTCTTTCAACTGGTTGGCCAGGTTGGAAATCATCCCGCCCGGTACTTGGTTGACTTGAACGCGGGTGTCGACGGCGGTGAACTCGCTTTCGAACTGGTGGTATTTCTTGCGCACGGCGTAGAAGTACAGACCGATCTCTTGCAGCAGTTCCAGATTCAGTCCGGTGTCGAACTCGCTGCCTTTAAGGGCGGCAACCATCGACTCGGTGCCCGGGTGGCTGGTGCCCCAGGCGAAGCTGGAGATCGCGGTATCGATGTGGTCCGCACCGTTTTCGATAGCCTTGAGTTGGCACATCGCGGCCAAACCAGCGGTGTCGTGCGAGTGAATGAACACTGGCAGCGATTGCTCGGATTTCAACGCCTTGACCAGTTCGCCGGTAGCGTACGGAGTCAGCAGGCCAGCCATGTCCTTGATCGCCACCGAGTCGCAACCCATGGCTTCCATTTGCTTGGCTTGCGCCACGAACGCCTCGATGGTGTGTACCGGGCTGGTGGTGTAGGCAATGGTGCCCTGAGCGTGTTTGCCGGCGGCTTTCACCGCTTCGATGGCGACTCGCAGGTTACGCACATCGTTCATGGCGTCGAAGATGCGGAACACGTCGATACCATTGACCGCAGCCTTGGCGACGAAGGCTTTGACCACGTCGTCGCTGTAGTGGCGGTAGCCCAGCAGGTTCTGGCCACGCAGAAGCATTTGCAGGCGAGTGTTAGGCAAGGCCGCGCGCAGTTGGCGCAGACGCTCCCACGGGTCTTCCTTGAGGAAGCGTACGCAGGCGTCGAAGGTCGCGCCGCCCCAGACTTCCAGCGACCAGTAGCCGACTTTGTCGAGCTTGTCGCAGATCGGCAGCATGTCTTCAGTGCGCATGCGGGTCGCGAGCAGCGATTGGTGAGCGTCGCGCAGGATTGTGTCGGTAACGTAGATTTTCTTGCTCATTGTTCTTTTCCTCACAGGCCTGCGTGGGCGGCGATGGCGGCGGCGATGGCCAGGGCCAGCTCTTCGGGTTTGCGCTTGATCGAGTAGTTGGTCAGTTCAGGATGGCTTTCAACGAAGCTGGTGTTGAACTGACCGCTACGGAATTCCGGGTTACGCAGGATTTCCTGGTAGTACGCGGCGGTGGTCTTGACCCCTTGCAGACGCATGTCGTCGAGGGCACGCAAGCCACGGTCCATCGCCTCTTCCCAGGTCAGCGCCCACACCACCAGTTTCAGGCACATGGAGTCGTAGAACGGCGGAATGGTGTAACCGGTGTAGATCGCCGTGTCGGTGCGCACGCCGGGGCCACCGGGGGCGTAGTACCGGGTGATCTTGCCGAAACTCGGCAGGAAGTTGTTCTTCGGGTCTTCGGCGTTGATCCGGAATTGCAGCGCGAAACCTCGGTGCTGGATGTCTTCCTGTTTCACCGAAAGCGGCAGACCGGAGGCGATGCGAATCTGCTCGCGAACGATGTCGATGCCGGTGATTTCTTCGGTGATGGTGTGTTCCACCTGCACCCGGGTATTCATCTCCATGAAGTACACCTCGCCCTCGGCGAGCAGGAACTCCACGGTGCCGGCGTTCTCATAACCCACGGCCTTGGCTGCGCGCACCGACAGGTCGCCGATGTAGGCGCGCTGTTCCGGGGTCAGTTGCGGGCTCGGGGCGATCTCGATGAGCTTCTGGTTGCGACGCTGGATCGAGCAGTCACGCTCGAACAGGTGCACCACGTTGCCAAAGCTGTCGCCGAGGATCTGCGCTTCGATGTGTTTCGGATTGACGATGCATTTTTCCAGGAACACTTCCGCCGAACCGAAAGCCTTGGTGGCTTCGGAAATGACTCGCGGAAATGCTTGTTCAAGTTCTTCTCGGCTGTCGCAGCGGCGGATACCACGGCCACCGCCACCGGAAGTCGCCTTGAGCATCACCGGATAACCGATGCGGTCGCCTTCGACCAACGCTTCTGCGATATCCGCGACGTTGCCTTCGGTCCCCGGAGTGACGGGTACGCCAGCCTTGATCATGCTGCGACGGGCTTCAGTCTTATCGCCCATGCGGCGAATCACTTCAGCCGATGGACCGATGAACTTGATGCCGCGCTCGGCGCAGATATCTGCCAGTTCAGCGTTTTCCGAGAGGAAGCCGTAGCCGGGGTGCAGCGCATCGCAACCGGTTTCTACCGCCAGATTCACCAGCTTGCGCGCATTCAGGTAGCCGGCCAGTGGCTCGGCACCGATGCTGTGGGCCTCGTCCGCACGCTTCACATGCAACGCATGGCGGTCGGCGTCGGAATAGATCGCGACCGAGCGAATGCCCATCTCGGCGCAGGCACGTACGATTCGTACGGCAATCTCACCACGGTTGGCGATCAGGATCTTTTTTATCACTTGGAGGTTCCCTTGAGCCGGTGGTACCCACGACCTGCTAGACCAGGTCGACGCGTGACCAAATGTTTCAATTCAGTCGCAGGCCCACACTAGCCCCCACAAGGGATTAACAAAAATGATTAATTATTGGGTCAGGCATAAGTAAAGACTTATAGTTGACTCATCAGCCTGCGATGAGAGCACCTAAAAAATGCGTAAGTCTTTGATGCGTATGACATTGCGCCAATTGCAGATCTTCAATGAAGTCTGTGATTTGAGGTCCTACAGCCGCGCAGCCGATGAAATGTCTCTCACACAACCTGCCGTGAGCCTACAGATTCGTCAACTTGAAGAGCTGATTGGTCAACCTTTGTTCGATTACGTCGGCAAAAAGCTCTACATGACTGAGGCAGCCGAAGCCCTTCAACGCGCCAGCCGGGACATTTTCGGGCGCCTGGAAAACCTCGACATGCAGCTTTCGGACATGCAGGGATCGTTGCAGGGTCAGCTGAAACTGGCGGTGGAATCGAGCGCCAAATACTTTGTGCCGCACCTGTTTGCCGCGTTCAAGCGCCAACATCCGGAAGTGAACCTGCAACTGACGGTGGTCAATCGCGGGCAGGTCATTCGACGACTGTCGGACAACCGCGACGACCTGGTGATCATGTCCATGGTGCCGCAGGACATGGGGCTGGAGTTCTTGCCATTTCTCAACAACCCGATCGTTGCCGTGGCGCCACCGGATCATCCGCTGTGCCACATGGGCCCGCTGCGTTTGCAGGATCTTGAACCCTACACACTGCTGATGCGCGAATCCGGCTCCGGGACGCGGCTGGCTTGCGAAGAATATTTCAAAGAGAAGCGCGTGCACTTCAACCAGACCCAGGAAGTCTCGTCAGCCGAAGCGCAGCGTGAATGTGTGCTGGCGGGTCTGGGCGTGGCGCTGTTGACGCGTCACGCCCTGAACCTTGAGTTGGCGACCGGCGGATTGATCGAGTTGCCGGTCGAAGAGCTGCCGTTGTACCGCAGCTGGTGCCTGGTGCAAGCCAAGGCGAAACGGCTGTCACCGGTGGCGCACGCGTTCCTTGCGTTTATTCGCAGCGAGCGGGTGCAGATCAGCGCGCTGGTTGAGCGTTTCGACGGGAAGTTGCCGGTGCCGCCTGCCAGTAGTTGAGCTCCAGCTCAGGGAAATCACCAATCTCGGCCAGCAGTTGGCGACGTTCGCAGCGATCTTCGATAGCGCGGCGAAACTCCATGCGGCGCTGGTCTTCCTGCTGACGACGGGTTCTGACGGCGCTGTTGCGTTCTTCGTAGGGCTGGGCCATTTCGAGTCTCCCAAGGCGATGACGGGAGTTTCAAGATAGGCGCGAGGGATGACGGTTTGGCGGCGTGCGGGTTACAGAGAGATGAACGTTGTTCTGTGGCGAGGGGATTTATCCCCGTTGGGCTGCGAAGCGGCCCCTAAACCCGTGAGCACGACGCCGCATCCGATAGTTTTGCGACTGCTCCGCAGCCGAACGGGGATAAATCCCCTCACCACAGGGTCGGTGTCGTCTTGAATCAGTCGTCCAGCGCTTTTACCGATTTGGGTGACAGCCGCAAGCTGCGCAGGCTGCGCTTGACGCTCTTGAGGTGATTGACCAGGCTCGGCCCGCGCGCCATGGCCACGCCCATCGCCAACACATCGATCACCACCAGGTGGGCAATGCGCGAGGTCAGCGGCGTATAGATCTCGGTGTCTTCGTGCACATCGATCGCCAGGTTGACGGTCGACAGCTCGGCGAGCGGTGTCTGGCTCGGGCACAAGGTAATCAGCGAAGCGCCGCTTTCGCGCACCAGATTGGCGGTGATCAACAAATCTTTGGAACGCCCGGACTGGGAAATACAGATCGCCACGTCGGTCGGTTTCAACGTGACCGCCGACATCGCCTGCATGTGCGGGTCGGAATACGCCGCCGCCGTCAGCAACAAGCGGAAGAACTTGTGCTGGGCATCGGCCGCCACTGCACCCGACGCGCCAAAGCCATAAAACTCGACCCGCTGGGCCTGCGACATGAGCGACACGGCACGCTGCAACTCCACCGGATCAAGCTTCTCGCGAACTTCCATCAGCGTGTGCAGGGTGGTGTCGAAGATTTTCAGGCTGTAGTCAGCGACCGAGTCGTCTTCATGAATCGCGAATTGTCCGAAGCTCGCACCGGCAGCCAGGCTCTGTGCCAGTTTCAGCTTCAAGTCCTGGAAACCAGAGCAACCGATGGCGCGACAGAACCGCACGATGGTCGGTTCGCTAATGCCCACGTTGTGGGCCAGGTCGGCCATGGAGCTGTGCATCACCGCCGCAGGATCAAGCAGCACGTGGTCGGCGACCTTGAGCTCCGACTTGCGTAAGAGGTGGCGTGACTGGGCGATGTGTTGCAGCAGATTCAAAGGGCTGGACTCTTTGTTATTGGCAGGTGCCGGGGATGTAGCACGCTTGTAGTTATACTACATGAATCGGCTTTTTGCCTGCTCAATGCGTAACTCGATGTCCCCATTTCACGCCACATGCGCTCCATGTAGCCCTTACAAGTGTTTCTCGTCCGCACGCAACAGTGCCGCCAGGCCATCGGCCTCGACAGGACGGCTAATCAAATAGCCCTGCACTTCATCGCAGTGCTCGGCTTTCAAAAACTCCAACTGCTCTGTCCGCTCCACCCCTTCAGCCACCACTTTCAGTGACAAGCCGTGCGCCATGGCAATGATTGCCCGGGTGATCGCCGCATCCTCGCTACCCTCCCCCAGACCGCGGATAAACGCCTGATCGATCTTCACGTAATCCACAGGGATGCGCTTGAGGTAGCTCAGGGACGAATACCCGGTGCCGAAGTCATCAATCGCCAACTTCACCCCCAAATCACGCAATTGCTGGAAGGTCGCGATGATGTGCTCGACGCTGTCCAGCAACTGACTTTCGGTGAGCTCCAGCTCAAGGTAGTGCGGCGCCAGACCGGTTTCTTCCAGCACCTGACGCACCAGGCTGACCAGTTTGCCCTGACGTAATTGATGCACCGACAGATTGACCGACACCCGAATCGGCGCAAGCCCCTGACGCTGCCACTCACAGGCTTGCCAGCAGGCCTGACGCAACACGAACTCGCCGATCGGGCCGATCAACCCGGTTTCCTCGGCCAGGCCGATGAAGTCCCCTGGCGGCACACGGCCCATGGTCGGGTGATCCCAGCGCACCAGCGCTTCGGCGGCATTCAACCGACCCGTGGCGAGGCACAGTTTCGGTTGATAAAACACCATCAACTGTTTCTCTTCGATCGCCTTACGCAGTTGATTTTCCAGCTGCAAGCGCTCCAGCGTGCTGGCTTGCAGGCTGTCGGTGTAGAACTGGAAGTTATTTCCGCCCAAGTGCTTGGCGTGCTGCATGGCCATATTGGACTGATGGACCAGCGCGGAAATTTCTCGCGCGTTGTCCGGCAACATACTGATGCCCATGGACGCGCTAACCACCAGCTCATGGCCCTCGACAGTGATCGGCAAGCGCAGCTTGGTCGACAGTCGGGTCGCCACCCGCGCCAGGCTAGACAGGTTGCCGTAGGCATTGAACAACACGGCAAACTCATCACCGGACAAGCGAGCGATGGTGTCGGCTTCAGGCAATGCGTTGACCAGCCGCCGAGCCATCTTCTGCAAGAGCTGGTCGGCGATTTCATGGCCAAGGCTGTCGTTGAGCAGCTTGAAACGATCCAGATTGATGTGCAGCAACGCCAGACTGCGGTAGCCGCCCTGGCGCACCCGCTGATGAGCCTCACTTAGCCGTTCTCGGAACAGTGAACGGTTAGCCAGACCCGTCAATTCGTCGTAATGCGCCAGGTAACGCATGCGTTCTTCAGATTCGCGCCGGGCCGATAGATCGGCGAAGAAGCCCACGATATGGCTCACATTTCCCCGAGCATCACGCACCGCGTTCAGTTGCAACCATTGCGGATACAGCTCGCCATTCTTGCGGGTTTCTACCAGCTCGCCCTGCCAACTGCCGTGCTGCTCCAGCGCCTGATGAATCGCAGCGTAGTGCCGGCGGGCATCGCGGCTGCACGGCAACTCGACCACGTTGCGTCCAATCATGTCTTCAATGTCATAGCCGGTGACTCGGCTGAAGGCCTGATTGACCGCGATCAACGCGTAATTCGGATCGAAAATCACGATGCCTTCACTGGCGGCTTCGAACACCGTTGCGGCCAGTTGCCGTTGCTCTTCCAGCGCTTTACTGACGCTGATGTCGCGACGGGTGCCGACCATGCGGATCACCCGGCCATTTTCGCTGCGCTCAACCGCTCGACCACGGTCTTCGATCCAAACCCAATGGCCATCGCCGTGACGTACGCGGTACTCAATTTGGTAGTCCTCGCTGCGGCCCTTCAAATGCTCGACCAGTGCGCGCTTGAGCGAAGGCAAGTCATCGGGATGCAGGCGTGGCTTGAGGTGGCGAAGCATCGCCGTCACGAATTCTGGCGCCAGGCCGAACAGCTCCTGAAGATGGGTGTGATGGACTTCGTCGGTTTGCAGGTTCCAGTCCCATAGACCGAGCTCACTGGCCTTCAACGCCAGCGCCAGACGCGCTTCACTCTTGCTCAGGGCCTGATTGGCAGCGTCCAGCTCCAGGCTGCGCTGGGCAACACGGCTTTCCAGCTCGATCTGAATTTGCCGCAACTCGTCTTCGGCACGACGGCGCTGGTCGATTTCCTTGGCCAGCTTTTGATTGAGCTGATCGCTGCTGTTTTGAGCCTGCTGCAAGTGCTCGATCAGTGCCTGATTCTGGAAGCGCCGTAACAGTCCGCTATCGATGAGTCGATTGACCTGCCAGGCGACCACACTCAACGCGCCCAACAAAATCAGACCGAACCAGCCCCATCCCTGATCTTGTTCATCGCCGCCCCAGAACAGATAGCCGATGGCCGGCAACAGACAGGGCAAGGTAAAGGACAGGAACGCCGGCAGGCTGACCGCGTAGGCAACACTGGCCGAAAGCGCTGCAGCGCCGATCAGGCCGAACACCCAGGCTTGTTGCATGAAGTTATCGGCGGGTACCAGCGCAATGCCAGCGCCGGCCAGGGTCAGGCCGGTCATGGCCGAACCCAGCAAAAACATGCGGCGCCAGATCGGATGGGCCTGACGGTTGGGTATCGCTGAATCGAAGGCCGCGACTTGAATCACCCGCAACGCCACCAGCGACAACAGCCACACCAGCCAGACGCTGACCAGGAAGTAACGCTGCGGGCTCCAAAGCAAGCCAGCGCAGACCAGACCGTTGATCAACATGAATAACGTGGGCAGCAACGAGCCCTGATAAAGCAGACGCGTGCGTTCGACCGCCATTTCCATGGCGTACTGTTTGCGGATAACCCGGGGCTCCACGACGGGGCCCGACAGGTCGGTGCTGAGGGTCATAGGCAATGTTCTTGTTCTTATAATGGTGAGCATGCGCCCGAAACGTCGACGGAGCATACACAAGCAAATGCCCGGACCAAACTGCCCCAGATCATAAATAGACCAAAGTATCGACTGCCTGGCCCCGTGTAAAAGCAGCCAAGCGAGCCCCGCCAACGCTTGCAGCCAGTGACTGACCGGTCGTCCTGCACCTATCTTTCATCGGCTAAAACAATGCAGGGTTTGCCCGGTGTGACGCCGCCCCCTAGAATGCCCCGATGCGCGATGATCTCTCCCTTCTGCTGAACTCCCTCAACGATGCCCAACGCCAGGCCGTAGCTGCCCGCGTGGGTCGTCAGTTGGTCCTGGCCGGTGCTGGTTCCGGTAAAACCCGAGTGCTGGTGCACCGTATCGCCTGGTTGATCCAGGTCGAAAACGCCTCGCCCCACTCCATCCTGTCGGTGACCTTCACCAATAAGGCCGCTGCCGAGATGCGTCATCGCATCGAGCAACTGATGGGTATCAACCCGGCCGGCATGTGGGTCGGCACCTTCCACGGCCTGGCGCACCGCTTATTACGGGCGCACTGGCAGGAAGCCGGTCTGAGCCAGACGTTCCAGATTCTCGACAGCGACGACCAGCAACGACTGGTCAAGCGGGTGATCCGCGAGCTGGGCCTGGACGAGCAACGCTGGCCGGCCCGCCAGGCCCAATGGTTCATCAACGGGCAGAAAGACGAAGGTCTGCGTCCGCAACACATTCAAGCCAGCGGTGATCTGTTTCTGGCGACCATGCGCAGCATTTATGAAGCCTATGAGGCTGCGTGCCTGCGCGCTGGCGTGATCGACTTCTCCGAACTGCTGCTACGCGCTCTCGACTTGTGGCGCGATCATCCTGGCCTGCTGGCGCATTATCAGAAGCGCTTCCGGCACATTCTGGTGGACGAGTTCCAGGACACCAACGCCGTGCAGTACGCCTGGTTGCGACTGCTGGCCAAGGGCGGCGACAGCCTGATGGTGGTCGGCGACGACGATCAGTCGATCTATGGCTGGCGCGGCGCGAAAATCGAGAACATCTATCAGTACTCCGATGATTTCCCGGATGCTGAAACCATTCGTCTGGAGCAGAACTACCGCTCCACCGCCGGCATCCTTAAAGCAGCCAACGCCCTGATCGCCAACAACACGGGACGCATGGGCAAAGAGCTGTGGACCGACGGCGGCGAAGGCGAAGCGATCAACCTGTACGCCGCGTTCAACGAACACGATGAAGCACGCTACGTGGTGGAAACCATCGAAAGCGCGCTGAAAACCGGCTTGGCTCGCAGCGATATCGCGATTTTGTACCGCTCCAACGCCCAATCACGCGTTTTGGAAGAAGCCTTGCTGCGTGAGCGCATTCCGTACCGCATCTATGGCGGTCAGCGCTTCTTCGAACGGGCAGAAATCAAAAACGCCATGGCCTACCTGCGTTTGCTGGAAGGTCGCGGTAACGATGCAGCGCTGGAGCGGGTGATCAACGTTCCGGCACGGGGCATCGGTGAGAAAACCGTCGAAGCGATCCGCGACCATGCCCGTCACAGCGATGTGTCGATGTGGGAAGCCATGCGCCTGTTGGTGGCTAACAAAGGCCTGACCGGCCGTGCGGCCGGCGCGCTGGGCGCATTCATCGAGCTGATAGAGAACCTCGCCGCCAAGTGCATGGAAATGCCGCTGCATCTGATGACCCAGACCGTCATCGAGCAGTCCGGGCTGATCGCCTATCACGAAGCGGAAAAAGGCGAAAAAGGCCAGGCCCGGGTAGAAAACCTTGAGGAACTGGTCAGCGCCGCGCGCAACTTCGAAAACGCTGAAGAAGATAAAGACCTGACGCCATTGGCGGCGTTCCTCGGTCACGCGTCCCTGGAGGCCGGGGATACTCAGGCCGACGAGCACGAAGACAGCATTCAGTTGATGACGCTGCACAGCGCCAAGGGTCTGGAATTCCCTTACGTGTTCCTGGTGGGCATGGAAGAAGGCCTGTTCCCGCACAAGATGAGCCTTGAAGAACCGGGTCGTCTTGAAGAAGAGCGCCGTTTGGCCTACGTCGGTATCACCCGGGCCATGCAGAACCTGGTGATGACCTACGCTGAAACCCGACGCCTGTACGGCAGCGAGACGTACAACAAGGTGTCGCGTTTCGTACGTGAAGTGCCGAAAGGCCTGATTCAGGAAGTGCGGCTGTCCAACAGCGTCAGCCGTCCGTTCGGCGGTGGCCAGCAGCAGAGCTCCAGCAGCCTGTTTGGCGGTAGCGAGATCCCGGATACCGGGTTCAGCCTCGGCCAGGCCGTACGGCATTCGGTGTTTGGCGACGGCGTGATCCTGAACTTCGAAGGTGCCGGGGCCCAGGCTCGGGTGCAGGTGAACTTCAGCGAAGGCAGCAAGTGGCTGATGTTGGGTTACGCGAAGCTGGAAGCGATTTAAAGCCCACCAGTGATTGATCGTTCCCACGCTCTGCGTGGGTATGCATCCCGTGACGCTCCGCGTCACAGTGGACGCAGAGCGTCCATGGCGGCGTTAACACGCAGAGCATGGGAAACGATCTACGCAGAGGAATATGCATGGGCTCAGGCTTCTTTTCTTCCTGGACATTCTGGGCCCTGTTGTCAGCGGCATTTGCTGCCATGACCGCGATCTTCGCGAAAATTGGCATCGAAAACGTCAACTCCGACTTCGCCACCCTACTGCGCACCGTGGTGGTTTTGGTCAGTCTGGCCTTGATTTTGTACGCCACGGGCCAATATCAGTCATTAGGATCGATCTCTGCCAGGAGCTACCTGTTCCTGCTGCTGTCGGGACTTGCCACCGGTGCCTCGTGGATTTGCTACTTCCGCGCACTGAAACTGGGGCCGGCCTCACTGGTCGCTCCGGTGGACAAGCTCAGCGTGGTACTGGTGGCGGTGCTCGGCGTGATCCTGTTGGGCGAAAAACTCGATCTGCGCCAATGGGGTGGAATCGGCCTGATTACAGCCGGTGTGATCATGCTGGCGCTGCGCCGCTAGGCACCCTTCCTACAGAACTTATCCACTTACCCTACAGACCAAAGTTAACAGGCCTTATTGCGCTGACTGAAGCTGAACACAACCTGTCAGGCAAAAGCCCGAAACACTCTGCCGCTAGCCAGTAACCCTTCAGCTGTGCAACATGGCGCGCGTGCCATCCACAAATGGGAATTCCCTTTATGAAACGTTTTCTTAGCATCGCCATGGCGTTGTGCATCGGCCTGACGATGAGCCTCGACGCCAACGCCAAGCGCTTTGGTGGCGGTAAGAGTTCCGGCGCTGCGCCGACTCACCAGACCAGCCAAATGGCGCCTTCTTCTGCCGCAGGTGGTGCTGCCGCCACTGCGGGCGCGGCCGGTGCCGCTGGCGCTGCCGCCAAAGCCGGCGGTGCTTCGCGCTGGCTCGGCCCTCTGGCCGGCATCGCGGCCGGTGGCCTGCTGGCCTCCATGTTCATGGGCGGCGGCTTCCAGGGCATGCAGATCTTCGACATCCTGATCATGGCCGTCATCGCCTTCCTGATCTTCCGTTTCATCGCCGCTCGTCGTCGCAAGCAGCAGGAGCACATGGCTCCAGCTGGCGCACCGATGCAGCGTGAAGTGTTCGAGCAGAAGCCAACGGCCATGGGTTCGGTCTTCGGCGGCTCGGCAGCACCGGTTGCCGCTCGTCCGGTGATCAACGCTCCGGCCTGGTTCAATGAAAAGAACTTCATTGAAGCGGCCCGCAACCACTTCCAGTCCCTGCAGCAGCACTGGGACGCCAACGAAATGGACAAGATCGCCGAGTTCGTGACCCCGCAACTGCTGGAGTTCCTCAAGCGCGAACGTGCCGATCTGGGTGACGGTTTCCAGTCCACCTACATTGATAACCTCAATGTTCAACTGGACGGCGTGGATGACCGTGCCGACAAGACCATCGCCACCCTGACCTTCACCGGTGTGTCGAAGACCTCGCGTTTCGACCAGGGCGAAGTGTTCAGCGAAAGCTGGAACATGGAGCGTCCGCAGGGCGAGAACCAGCCTTGGCTGGTCGCCGGTATCCGCCAGAACGGCTGATCCCTCCTGCATTAAGCATGCTGTAACGAAAACCCCGGCCTGGCCGGGGTTTTTCTATTTCACGGTTACATCTATAGCGAGCTACTGTATAAACCGCCCCAACTAAACCGCGCCATCAAGCAAGAGGATCCCGGACGTGGAAGAAATCATCGAACAACTGCGTGAAGCCAACGAACCGGTACCGGTCCCCTTGGAGTTGCCCGACGAAGATCAATTGGTGGAAATCGAAGAACAGCTGTTCATCGACATTCCGTTTGTCTTCAGAGAGTTTTTGCTGACCGTCAGCGACGTCGTCTACGGCAGCCTGGAGCCGGTGACCGTCACCGACCCGCAATCCCACACCTACCTGCCGGACGTTGCCGCCAACGCCTGGGATGCGGGTGTTGATCGCAGCATGATTCCGATCTGCCAGGACGGTGACAACTACTACCTGGTCGAAGAAGACGGCACCGTGGTGCTGTGGTTGGCCGAAGAAGAGCTGATCGCCGAAGAAACCTGGGAATCGGTATGGCACTGGGCGCGGGACGTCTGGCTGGAAAGCTGAGACGCCTGACGCGCTACAGGGTTAATGCCCGGACGAATCCTTGTGGTTGTCCAGTGTTTCGAGCAACGCCACCTGCATCCGCGTGTGCACGCGGATGAACCAGCGCCAGAGCAGCGCCGCTACAGCGGCCGCGACGACAACGATCAGCACCAGCAACTTGTTGGTCGGTAGAATACTGGCCGACAAGGCTGCCAGCAGCAGAAAAATCACCAGCAGCGAGAGGATCGGGATCACTTCGGCGATCACCCGACGCACTCGCTGCGTGTGGCGGCCGGCCATCTCCGGCTTCACGCCCATCTCCGCCAACAGCATCGAGAGCGCTTTGAGCTTGCGGTAGGCGGCGATCAGGAACGGTAGCGACAACAGCAACGCCCCGCCCCAAATCAACGCTTTCTGCCAGCTCGGGTCGCTGATCCAGTCTTGCAGGTAAGCGGACATGCGCTCGGCGAAAAAAGCACCCGAGAAGAAGATCGCAATCACCAGCGCCAGATTGACCCCCACCTGCAACAGAATCCGCCGAATCATCGACGCCAGCAGCGCGCCCTCGCCCTGAGGCTGGATGCTGCGCAGCCATTCGCCGTACATCCCCAATACCCTGCCCAGTCGCTTCGGCATCACCGCGGCAAGCTTGATCGACAGCGGATCAGCCGCGCGAATCAGGTAGGGCGTCAGCAACGTGGTGATCACCGAGACGGCAACCGCGACCGGGTAGAGGAAGTTGCTGGTGACCTGCAACGTCATGCCCAACGCCGCGATGATGAAAGAAAATTCGCCAATCTGCGAAAGCCCCATCCCGACTCGAAGTGAGGTACGTCCATCATTACCAGCGATAAAGGCACCAAGGCCGCAAGAAAACATCTTGCCCAGCACCACGGCCACGGTGATCACCGCAATCGGCCACGCGTATTGCAGCAGGATCATCGGATCGAGCATCAGCCCAATGGCGACAAAGAAGATCGCACTGAACAGGTCACGAACCGGTTCGATCAAGCGCTCGATTTTCAGCAGTTGCCGGGATTCAGCCATGATCGCGCCAATCAGGAAGGCACCGAGCACCATGCTGTACTCAAGTTTTACCACCAGCAAACAGAAGCCGAAACACAGGCCTAACACCGTGATCAGCAGCATTTCATTGCTTTCGAACTTCGCCACGTAAGCCAGCAATCGCGGCACCAGCAGAATGCCTATGACCAGTGCGACAACCATGAACAGCGAGAGCTTGCCGACCGTTGAAAACACTTCGCCGGAACTGACCGTGCCGCTGACTGCGATGCTCGACAGCAAGGCGATGATGCCGATGCCAAGGATGTCTTCAACGATCAGCACGCCGAAAATCAGCTGCGCGAAGCGCTCGTTCTTCATCTTCAGGTCGTTGAGCGCCTTGACGATGATGGTGGTCGAGGAAATCGCCAGGATCGCGCCAAGAAACAGCGAGTCCATGGTGTTCCAGTCGAACCAGCGACCGATCTCGTAGCCGATCCAGATCATCAGCACGATTTCCAGGAACGCCGCAATGAACGCTGTGGCGCCGACCTTGAACAGCTTGCGCAGGCTGAACTCCAGGCCCAGGCAGAACATCAGGAAAATCACCCCGAGTTCGGCGAGGGTTTTGATGGTGTCTTCATCGTGGATCAGGCTGAACGGCGGGGTGTGCGGGCCGATGATGAAGCCAGCGACGATGTAGCCGAGCACCACCGGTTGTTTGAAGCGATGAAACAGCACGGTCACCACACCCGCGATCAACATGATCACTGCCAGATCCTGAATGAAACTGATGGCGTGCATGGTGTGGGGCTCCTATTCGAGCAAGGTGAAAAATCCACTTTCCGCGTGGGAATTACCCTTGAGAAGGGGCTTTTGAAGGGTATCACCGCGACTTCTGGCAGAAAGGCGGTGCAATATATGGAAACAGATCGCTCCAGGCGTGACGGCAGCCACCCGCCCGGCGTCCCGATAACTGTTGGTTTGAAAAGCTGACAAGGCCCCCGCAGAGGTGCCGCCCTTCCGAAATTCTGCCTTGAACCGTGAGAACGCTATGGAACCCGGAAACGCACAACTGTCGATGACGGTATTGATGACCCCCGACATGGCCAACTTCTCTGGCAATGTCCACGGCGGTACCTTGCTCAAATACCTCGACGAAGTGGCCTACGCGTGCGCCAGCCGTTATGCCGGCCGCTACGTGGTGACCCTGTCGGTGGATCAGGTGATTTTCCGCGAGCCGATTCATGTCGGCGAACTGGTGACCTTTCTGGCCTCGGTCAATTACACCGGCAACACCTCCATGGAGGTGGGCATCAAGGTAGTGACCGAGAACATCCGCGAGCGCTCGGTGCGCCACACCAACAGCTGCTTCTTCACCATGGTCGCAGTGGATGACGACCGCAAACCGGCTGTTGTCCCGCCTCTGCAACCGCAGAACAGCGAAGACAAACGCCGCTTCATGCAGGCCCAGCAACGTCGGCAGATTCGTCAGGAACTGGAAAAGCGCTATCAGGACATCAAGGGCGATGCCTGAAATGTTTTGTCGTTAGATCGCATTCGCGGGCAAGCCTCGCTCCTACAGATTTCTCACCGTACCTGTAGGAGCGAGGCTTGCCCGCGAAGCTTTAAAGGCTGATCGGTGCCGCCTCAAACCGCACCCGCGGATGGGCGATCCGGTCCTGAGCCCGTACCAGTTCCAGCTCATAGCTGGAGCAAGCCTGGGTTTCCAGCAGCACTTCATGTACCGCCGACGCGGCGAATTCGAAAGCCGCCACCAGGCTATCGCCCAACAGTACGCGAGCCAGAAACAGTCCGGAGGTCAGGTCGCCGACGCCCACCGGCTGACGCGGAAACGCCAGCAGCGGACGGCGCAAATGCCAGCTGTCTTCGGCCGTCACCAGCAACATCTCGAAAACATCCGCCGGTTTACCCGGATAGTCCAGATGCTTGACCAGCACAGCCTTCGGACCACGCGCCAGCAGCGCTCGCGCCATGGCCAGGCAATCGAACAACGATTGCGGCTTGCGCCCCGAAAAGCTGTCCAGCTCCAGCTGGTTCGGACACATGAAGTCCGCCACCGCAGCCGCCTCCTCCAGCAGGAAATCGCTGACTTCCGCGGGCACGCTGCAACCCTTTTCAGGATGGCCCATCACCGGGTCACACAGATACAGTGCCTTGGGATTCATCGACTTGATCCGCGCCACCCCCGTCAGGATCGCCCGGCCCTGGGCAGCACTGCCGAGATAGCCAGACAGCACGGCGTCGCAGTTGCCCAGTTCGCCAATCGCCGCGATGCCTTCGACCAGGTCGGGAATCTGATGCGGCGCCAGCACCTCACCGGCCCATTGGCCGTACTGGGTGTGGTTGGAGAACTGCACGGTATTGAGCGGCCATACATTCACCCCGACCCGCTGCATCGGGAAAACCGCGGCGCTGTTGCCAGCGTGGCCGAACACCACGTGGGACTGGATGGCGAGCAGATGGGGCGTACGTTTCATGCGGTGGGTTTTCCGTCAAACGATTGAAATTCAAGCCGCGCAGTATGCGACTAAACACAGCCTGTACGACAGACCGGCGACGCAGTTAAGCTGACACTATCTTGTTGGAGCAATGTGTTGATGCTGACCCTTGGAAATATCTTCGTCCTGATGCTGCTTGCCACCGGTGGCGCGTGGTTATGGCACAACCATGGCTTGCGCGAGCGCGCGCTGGAGCGGGTCAAGCTGCATTGCGCCAAGCTCGGAATCGAGCTGCTGGACGGCAATGTGGCCTTGAAGAAGATCGCATTCATTAAAGACGCAAACGGCCGGCGGCGCCTCGCCCGTGTGTATAACTTCGAATTCACCGTGACCGGTGAAAGCCGTCACAACGGCACCATCACCCAGTTTGGTGCCCACAGTGCGCAGATTGAGCTGGAGCCCTACCCGATGCCGTTCGACGACACACCTGCGGTGACCGATGTCGTGAAACCGCGCGCCGAGGTGATCGAGATGAGTCAGTGGCGGCAAGAACACACTAAATGGCGCCCGTGATTTAAATCGGGCTCGACCGGCAGTCGGCTAGATCTCTTTGTAATGAATCAACTTCCTGCGGCTCACTGAAAATCAGTTCAATGCGCGAATCACGGCGCCATTCGCTGGGCTGCCAGTCCAGCACCGAGTTTTCCAGTGCATTCACCGAAACCCAACCGTCGACGCTGTGGATAACCAGTTTCGCCCGCCGCCAGGCAAGGCTTTCAAGCCAACGACCAACGAGCGTCGCATCGAAAGTCTGACTCGGATGCCAGCGCCACCCAACGCTCCAGCCGCCCTCCTGCTCCTGACTCAAGCAAATTGGCAGCGCAGGGTCGGTCCAGATGGCCGGCAGCTGTGCCAATCCTTTGGGTGCAACGAAGTTATCCACACCCGCTACAGCCTGAATCCCAAGCCCTGGTAACTCACTCAATGGCAACGCAGCTTGCTGCGTCCAGTACAACGGACGCGTCGGCAACTGTGCAGCGATTCGCTGGCGATCAGCGTCGTCGAGATTTTCGGCTTTATTCATCAACAACAACCCGGCGCTGTTCAGCGCTTCCTGTTGCGCCACCGACAGCGGTTTGCCGGCAGCAAGTGCCTGGGCGTCCAGCACCAGTACGCAGGGTTGAACAGCCAACACGCCTTGCCACGGAGCCTCACTCAATTGCCTGAACAATTGCGCCGGATGCCCCAGCCCGGAAGGCTCGATAAACAGCCGATCCGGCCGCGCCTTGCGCAGCAAACGCCCGAGGCCGATCTGAAACGGCGCACCATTGACGCAACACAAACAGCCCCCGGCCACTTCGCCCAGTGCGATACCATCGGCGTCCTGGGTCAGCAATGCAGCGTCGAGGCCGATCTGACCGAACTCGTTGATTAGCACTGCCCAACGCTCATTCGCCGGCCGCTGCGCCAACAGGTGCTTGATCAGGCTGGTCTTGCCGGCACCCAAAGGGCCAGCAATGATGTGAGTGGGAATGTTCTGCAACATGGTCGAAAGTTTCTGAGGAGGTAAGGATGCGGTTGATGGGATTGTCGTTGCTCCTGGCGCTCACTTCAGGTGAGGCGCTGGCTCAAGCCTGCGTGGTACATAGCACGGCTGCGCGACTCGACGTGAAAGTCTGCCAGCAGAACCGCAACATCCCGGAAAAACTGTTCGCCGATGGGTTCTGCCAGCCGAACCTTCCCGGCCAGAAAGTCGAGGTGCAGTACGTCGATCAATGCCCCACCGGCGCGTTCGGCGTGTGCAGCAACGCCCAAGTCGCCAATATGCCTTACCGGCAGGATATTCACTATTACGGCGTAGCCACGGATGCGGCGTATTTGAAGCCGTTTTGTGAAGCCCAGAGCCAGGGAACCTGGCTCAAGCCGTGAGCCGCTAACTGAGCCAGTCGAGCGTCAGGATCAGCCGCCGCTCACCGGACGCAAGCTGTGGCGACCGGTGAATCAGGCCAAAGCCTTCGTTGCCATGCCATTTCTCGCCTTTGAGCAACGCGACTTCGCCGCAGGCGATCTGCTGGATCAGCGCATTGTCCTGGGGTTCGATTTCGGCTTTACCCAGTTGTCGGCGATCCATCGCACCTTCCTTCAGCCACTGGCTGCCGATCCCGCAATACGTGGTGATCAGCCGCACCGGCACGTGATCGACGTGGAAACGCGGGCACATGGCCTTGTCGAGGACCCGCAGGCGCAGGCCGACACGCTTGGCGCCCAGCAAACAGGCGAAAGCACTGACCAGCCAGGAGACGTCGGCGATAAAACCTTTGTAACCTTTGAGATCGCTGAAACCTGAGGCCAATCCGTGAAGATTGGGTTCGGTATCATCGCAGGGCAATTCCAGTACCAACGACTCGGCCAACGGCTCGTTCAGGGACAGCAGCAAACGCCCGAAATCAGCGATGTGCGCCGGCAGTTGGCGCTGCCAAACGGCGAGGTTTACACCGTCATCCAGTACTCGGGTCAGCGCTCGCGGCGTCTCACCTTGAACTTGATAAATGATCGGCCGCATTTTCAGACTGGGTGCCAACATCAGGCTGCCGCCTCTTCATGCCACGGGCCAAATGGATCTGGCAGCAATCGCCAGCCCTCGACGCCTAACGCCATTTCATCGTCGGTCAGCAGGCAATTGTCGAGTTCATGGGTGAGTTGCGTGAAGTCGATGTTCTGGCCGATGAACACCAGTTCCTGGCGGCAATCGCCAGTGGTTGCGGTCCAGTTTTCCATGATCCCGGCGGTGCTTTCTTCGTCCTGCGGCCACTGGGTTTTCGGCACGAAACGCCACCAGCGCCCAGCGAAACCATGGCGCATCAATCCGCCGGCCTGGGACCAGCTACCGGCGTCCATGTGCTTGCTGGCCAGCCAGAAGAAGCCCTTGGAGCGCAGCAGTTTGCCGTTCACCCACGGGCGGTCGATGAAGCTGAAAAAACGCTGCGGATGAAACGGTCGGCGTGCTCGATAAGCTGTCGAGGCGATGCCGTATTCCTCGGTTTCGGGCACGTGTTCGCCACGCAATTCCTGTAGCCAGCCCGGCGCCTGAGCGGCCTTTTCGAAGTCGAAACGACCGGTATTGAGGATTTTCTTGAGCGGCACTTCGCCCATCACCATCGGAATGATTTCGGCCTGGGCATTGAGCCGTTCGAGGATCGCGACCAGCTCCTGGCGTTCGCGGCTGCTGATCAAGTCAATCTTGCTGATCAGAATCACGTCGGCGAATTCGATCTGCTCGATCAACAGGTCGGTGATCGAGCGTTCGTCCTCTTCACCCAAGGTTTCGCCACGGGAAGCGAGGCTTTCAGCGGCCTGATAGTCGAGCAGGAAGTTCATGCCATCGACCACGGTGACCATGGTGTCGAGCCGGGCGATGTCGGCCAGGCTCTGCCCTTCTTCATCGCGGAAGGTGAAGGTTTCCGCCACGGGCAGTGGCTCTGAAATACCGGTGGATTCGATCAATAAATAATCAAAGCGACCTTCCTTGGCGAGTTTGCTCACCTCTTCCAACAAGTCTTCGCGCAAGGTGCAGCAGATACAGCCGTTGCTCATTTCCACGAGTTTTTCTTCAGCACGATTCAGGGTGACATCGCGCTGGACTTCACCGCCATCGATGTTGATTTCGCTCATATCATTGACGATCACGGCGACGCGCAGGTTGTCGCGATTACGCAGCACGTAGTTGAGCAGCGTACTTTTGCCAGCGCCGAGAAAGCCCGACAGGACGGTTACGGGGAGACGATTGGGCATCAGGTATTCCTCACAGAGATGCCCGGTCGCAATGTCGGGCTTAACTTGATGTTATAGTATAACAACACAATCAAGCCACTCTCCTCTTGCCCAAGATGACAAAGGGCACGATGCTCAAGCCCGTTCGGTCCGAGAGAAATCCTATGCGTGTCGCCCTGAAAATAACGCTGATGAGCGTTTCGCTGCTGATCGCTGTCGGCGCCTGGGCGCAAAGCCCGAGCCTGGCCAAATGCACCCGAAGCGCCAATCTGCTGGCCTGCGTGGATGGCGACGGCAACGCCTACAGCGTCAACACCGCCGGAAGCACGATCTATCTGCGGGGCTTCGAAGCGGCCGGTAAACGCCACTGGGCACAGACCAACAGTCGCTACGGACAACTCACGTTTTTCACTGGGATCGCATCCGATGGCGAGGCCTGGGTCGGCTACAACCGTCGCGTCGGCTGGACCACGATCAATCGATTTTCCAGCTCCGGTGGTAGCAGCGGCAAGTTCATATGTAGCCGGATGACAGGGTGCTGAGCCTGCATAAAGTAATTGCGTAACGTCGCGCCCAAGTTCTTACTGTCAAGTTACTGTTCTTGCTCGATGATGAAACGGTCAACCGCCATATATTGGCCATCAGAGCTAAAGTCAATCTCGAGGCGAGATATAAAACCTGCTTCCCCACGGTCATATTTGACTACTTGCGCTACATCGCTTTGCAGTTTCAATGTCTCGATAAGCAATCCGCTTTGATCACGACAATGACAAACATAACCATGGGCATTGTATCCGTGAAACAAAAACTCGAAACGTTTGATTCTTGGATGGCTGAACATAACTATCAAGCTTCCGTGTCCAAAATGACCATCAGAGTGTGAATGCAGACCTTTTCCGCTAAAGCCTCCTTCGGAACGGACGTCTTCGATACTCATCCCCAAACTATTACTCGATGAAGTTGTAGCGAATGTCATATGTGGGGTAACCAGCTCTTCTCCGGTCAAATACTTACGTGTTTCGAGTGAATCGAAATCCTCAACATATTTTTCAACTTGCATGAATAACTCCTTCACTTAGGATAAATGTTTAAATTTATTTACGCGCTATTAGTAAGCCCCGTCACCGAAGAACTGTCTACTGTCAGATATGACAGGTAACCCGTCAGTCTTTAGACCATTTTAAATAGATTGATCGGTTTATTATTCCGTCTTTAGTTCCACAATATTTATTTCCATCAGTTCGAAAAGTTCAACGGGCCTTTGCTGCCGTAGCGGCAGTCGATCACGCCGATGTCGCGCTTGAAAGTGAGCCTTATTGATAGACAGCAGAGGGAATACCCGTCGATGGCTCTGACCGTCACCGTGCTGGGCAGGATCAGGTTTAACCGGTGACGTCTGCACATAATGAAATCCTGTTCATGAAAAAGGCGTGGTCGAATTCAATGTAATAACATAACATTAGAAATCAACTCCCACGACGGACCTGCTCATGAATGCGCTGACTCTGCCGGATATTGCCTCGAAGGCATCACATCAAGCCTTGCCACTCGACTGGGTGGGCATGTGCGGCGTTGCTCTTCCTGTTTTGTTCGATGGCCAACGATTGAGTGCAAAGGCCGACGCCGGCGTTAGCCTCGACGATGGCGAGGCGCGCGGGATTCACATGTCGCGTCTGTACTTGGTGCTGGAAATCCTCGAGCAAGAAAACCTGACACCCGCCTTGTTGCGGCGAGTTTTGCAAAGTTTTCTCGAGACTCATGAAGGACTGTCCACCAGCGCGCACTTAAAAATCCACACCGATTTACTGCTCAAAAGACCGGCGCTGGTCAGTCCATTGGCCGGCTGGAAAACCTATCCAGTGAGCATCGAAGCACGTTTGAAAAACGCGATGTTCCACGTGGAACTAAAAATCGACGTGCCTTATTCCTCGACTTGTCCGTGCTCCGCCGCGCTTTCCCGGCAACTGATTCAGCAGCAATTCGTCGATGACTTCGCCAACAAGCCACTGCAACACGCCGATGTGTTGACTTGGCTCGGCTCGACAAAAGGCATCGTCGCAACGCCTCACAGCCAACGGAGCACTGCGCAATTGCGGCTTCGACTGGACGACTATCTGGATGACTTGCCGCTGATCGCGATCATCAACGACGCCGAAGCGGCCCTCGGCACCGCCGTACAAACCGCCGTAAAACGCGCCGACGAACAAGCCTTCGCGCTGGCCAACGGTCAGAACTTGATGTTCTGCGAAGACGCCGCACGACGTTTGAACCTGGCCCTGAAACGGCCCCCCGGCGTCAACGCCTTCCACATACGAGTCGTCCACGCGGAAAGCCTCCACGCACACGATGCGGTCGCCGAAAGCCGCTGGAATTGGGAGGCCGCATGATTCATTGCCAAGCCTTGCGTTGGGGTGCACCCGGCCAGCCACTGACTCCCGACGTGGATTTCGAACTGGCCAAAGGAAGTCTGACCGCCGTCATCGGTGCCAATGGCTCGGGCAAAAGCAGCCTGCTGAAAGTTATCGCGGGTTTGCAAAAACCGCTAATGGGCAAAGTCATCCTGGATGTTCCACGCAAGGGCAGCCTCTCGTTCCTGCCCCAGCAACAACACCTGGATCGCCAATTCCCCATTAGCCTGCAAGAGTTAGTGGCCGCCGGTTTCTGGGGTAGCACGCAGTCTCCCGAAACACGCAGACAGCGCCTCAAAGCCGTGCTGGAAAACTGGTGCCTGAGCGGACTGGAACAGCGCCCGTTGATGGCCTTGTCCGGCGGCGAATTACAGCGTGCCCTGCTCGCCCGATTGAGCCTCGCCGACGCACCATTGCTATTGCTCGACGAACCCCACGCCGCCCTCGACGAGCTCGGCCAAGCGCTGCTCTGGAAACACATTCACGCCTGGCATGCCGAAGGCCGAACCCAGCTGATCGTGTGCCACGACCTGGCCGCCGTTCGCCAACACATTCCTCAAACGTTGCTGATAAAAAGTACCGGCTGCGTCCTCGGATCGAGCGTCGATCTGATCCACCAACAACCCCATACGCGGGTGGCCTGATGCTCGCAGCCGCTCATCTTTGGCAACCGTTCCACGAGTTCGTGTTCATGCGCCGAGCGCTGCTGGGTGGATTGGTTCTGGCATGCAGCACCGCACCGTTGGGCGTGTTTTTGATCCTGCGACGCATGAGCCTGATCGGCGACGCGGTGGCTCACGGCATTCTGCCGGGGGCCGCATTGGGCTTCTGGTTCGCCGGATTGAGTCTGCCGGCGCTGACCGTCGGCGGCCTCGGTGCCGGTCTCGGCATGGCCGGACTCGCCGCCTGGATCACCCGTCGCACCGGCCTGCGAGAAGACGCCAGCCTCGCCGCGATCTACCCGATTTCCCTTGCCTGCGGTGTGCTGATCCTCGGCATCGCCGGCAAACGTCTGGACCTGTTGCACCTGTTGTTTGGTTCGGCGCTGGCCGTCGATGGCCCGACGTTGACCGGCATGGTGTGGGTCTCGGCACTCAGCCTGATCGCCATGGCCTTCATCTATAAACCGCTGTTGCTGGACACCCTCGACCCACTCTTTTTGCAAACCGTCAGCCGACTCGGCCCGTTGGCTCACGGCGTATTTCTGACCCTGGTGGTGCTGAATCTGGTGATCGGTTTTCAAGCCATCGGTGCGCTGATGGTGGTCGGTTTGATGATGCTGCCCGCCGCCGCGTCGCGCTTCTGGAGTCGTCGCTTGCCCGTGTTGATAGCCATCGCCGCCCTGCTCGGCTGCCTCTCCGTGTGGCTCGGACTGTTGCTGTCGTTCTACTACTCGCTGCCCAGTGGCCCGGCGATCGTGCTGGTGGCTGGCGGTTTGTATCTGCTGTCCGTGGTGTTCGGACCGGTGCACGGTTTGCTGCGCCGCCCGCCTTTGCTCACATCCCAATGAGGTGTTACCCGATGCGCGCTTTACTCGTGCTGTTCAGTTTGCTGCTGTCGATGTCGCTGTCTGCTGCGGAAAAACTTCAGGTAGTCACCAGTTTCAGCATCCTCGCCGACATGACCCATCAAGTCGGCGGCGACCATATCCAGATCACCAACATGGTCGGCCCGGACGCCGATGCTCACACGTACGAGCCGACCCCGGACGACGCCAAGGCGTTGCTCAAAGCCAAACTAATCATCAAAAACGGCTTGGGTTTCGAGCCATGGCTGGACCGCCTGGTGACCAGCACCGAGACCAAAGCGCCAGTGATCAGCGCGAGCCACGGTGTTATCCCGCGCTCCCTGGATGAAGATGGCGAGACCATTCCCGACCCGCACGCTTGGCACAATCTGGCGAACGCTGAGCTGTACATCAGCAACATCACCAAGGCGCTGATCGCCGCCGACCCGACAAACAAAGCCGACTACGAACGCAACAGCCAGGCCTACCTGAAACAGATCTACGCGCTGCTCGCCGAAGCCAAGGCAAAACTCGGTTCGCTGCCACCGGGCAATCGCAAAATCGTGACGTCCCATGACGCCTTCGGTTACCTCGGTCAGGCTTACGGTATCGACTTCATGGCGCCTCAAGGTCTGTCCACTGAACGCGAACCGTCAGCCGCCGAAGTCGCTGCATTGATCACCCAGATTCGCCAGGCCAAGGTCAAAGCGGTGTTCATGGAAAACATCAAGGATGCACGTCTGCTCAAGCAGATTGCCGATGAAAGCGGCGCGCACATCGGTGGCACGTTGTACTCCGATGCCCTTGCGGCTAACGGGCCGGCCAGCACCTTTGTCGGGTTGTTCGAGTACAACCTCAACACCCTGTACAACGCGTTGGGCAAGCCATGATCCGCAAGAATCCTTCCGGTGATTTGCCGGTGATCGCGGAGTCTGCCTACGTGGATAAAACCGCCATCATCTGCGGCAAAGTGGTGATTGGCGAGAACGTCTTCGTCGGTCCTTACGCGGTGATACGCGCTGACGAAGTGGATGCCTCGGGCGAGATGGAGCCGATCATCATCGGCGCCAACTCGAACATCCAGGATGGCGTGGTGATCCACTCAAGGTCCGGGGCGGCAGTGACCATTGGCGAATTCAGTTCCATTGCCCACCGCTCGATCGTTCATGGTCCGTGCAAGGTTGGCGACCGGGTGTTCATCGGGTTCAACAGCGTGCTGTTCAACTGCGTCGTCAGTGACGGCTGCGTGGTGCGCCACAACTCGGTAGTCGACGGTCGCGACCTGCCTGAAGACTTCTATGTGCCCTCCACCACCCGCATCGGCCCGAAGACTGATCTGTCGCAGTTCCCACCGGTGAGTGTCAGCGCCTCGGAGTTTTCCGAAGACGTGGCGCGCACCAACGTCGACCTGGTGCGCGGCTACAAAGCCCTGCAGAACGAGTTCTGACCATGAGCAGCGTGTTGATTCGCAATGCCCGGCTGGTGAATGAAGGCCGTGAGTTTGATGGTGATCTGTTGGTGAGCAACGGGCGAATCGTGAAGATCGCCAGCAGCATCCACGGTGAAAATGCCGACGTGGAAATCGATGCACAAGGGCAGTGGCTGCTGCCCGGAATGATCGACGACCAAGTGCACTTCCGCGATCCAGGCTCGCCAGACAAAGGCAGCGTCTACACCGAATCCCGGGCTGCGGTGGCCGGTGGCATCACCAGCTTCATGGACATGCCCAACACTAATCCGGCGACCCTGACCCTCAGCGCACTGGCCGATAAAAAGCGTCGAGCGGCAACTGACTCCGTCGCCAATTACGGCTTTCATTTCGGCGTGAGCAACGACAATCTCGACACTGTCGCCGCGCTGAATCCCTGCGAAGTTGCTGGAGTCAAAGTGTTCATGGGCGCTTCAACCGGCAACATGCTGGTGGATGACCCGAGGATTCTCGAGCGGCTATTCGCCGAGGTGCCGACCCTTTTGTTGGCCCACTGCGAACACACGCCCAGCATCGACGCCAACGCAGCGAACCTGCGTGAGTTGTTCGGCGAACACCTTCCAGCGGCGGCCCACCCGCTGATCCGCAACGCCGAGGCCTGCTTTCGCTCCTCCTCAATGGCTGTGGAACTGGCCAGGCGTCACGGCACCCGACTGCATGTTCTGCACCTGACCACCGCCCGCGAACTGGCGTTGTTCGAAGACAAGCCGCTGGCCCAGAAGCGCATCACCGCTGAAGTCTGCCTGCACCACTTGCTGTTCGATGACCGGGATTACCCGAGCCTCGGCAACCTGATCAAGTGCAACCCGGCGATCAAAACCCAGGCCGACCGCGATGCCTTGCGCGAAGCATTGCTGAGCGATCGGCTCGACGTGATCGGCAGCGATCATGCGCCTCACACCTGGGCTGAAAAACAGCGGCCGTACAGCCAGGCGCCATCCGGTTTGCCGTTGGTGCAACATGCCCTGCCCGCGTTGCTGGAACTGGTCGCAGATGAAGTGTTGCCGATCACTACGCTCGTCGCAAAAACCAGTCACCGGGTCGCTGATCTGTTCGCCATTCCCGACCGCGGTTATTTGCGCGAAGGTTATTGGGCTGACCTCGTTATGATCAAACCCGAACCCGGCGGCGTCGCCGTTTCCCAGCAGCCGATCCTGTCTCAATGCGGCTGGACACCTTTTGCCCGTCAGCGTTTTCGCCACAGCGTCAGCACCACCATCGTGTCGGGGCAAATTGCCTGGCACCGCAAACGTCTTAATGACGACTGTCAGGGTTTACCACTACGATTTATGCGCTAGCACTCGGGAGCACCGACATGATTCACATCACCCTGAGCGATGGTTCATTGCGTGAATACGACCAGCCACTGTCGGTGTACGAGCTCGCCGCGAGTATCGGACCCGGACTGGCAAAAGCGGCGGTGGCCGGCCGAGTGGACGGCATCCTGGTGGACTGTGAGTTCATGATCGAGGCCGATGCCCGGGTCAGCATCGTCACGCCTCAAGAGCCCGATGGGCTGGAGATCCTGCGACGCTCCTGTGTACTGATGCTGGCCATGGCCGTTAAACAACTCCATCCCCAGGTGCAATTGCACTCAGGAACGGCGCTGGGCGACGGGTTCTTTCATGAGTTTTCTGCCGAGCAACCCTTAACGCAGACAGACTTGCCACTGATCGAAGCCCGCATGCAGACGCTGGCGGCGACCAATCACTCGATTCGCCGTCAAGGAAAGACGCCGCTGTACCGCCTGGGGAACGTCGAATCTACGACCGCCGGCCCGCATGTCCCCGCGACCAGAGTGCTGCAAGCGTTCACCCTCGATCACATCAGCAGTACGTTGCCGCAACGGATTTACGGTACGTGCTGGTCCTGCCAACAAGAGCTTGATAACTGGCGGACACCGCCCCACGTCATGATCGTCAGCATGGACCAACGTCAGGCGGATTACGCGCAGTCGGTCACCGAGGCATTGCGCAGAAGTGGCGTGCGCGCCCGTGCGGATCTGCGTCACGAGAAAGTCCGCCAAAAAATTCGCGAGCACAGTCAGCACGTGCCATATCTGGTGGTGATCGGGGAGAAAGAAAAAGAAGGCGGGTTTGTCAGTGTGCGCAGCCGCACTGGGGAGGATTTCGGCAGGATGAGCGTTGAGACGGTGTGTGAGTGGTTGAATCAGGCCCGCTCCCACACAGTCATGTAAGGACGCGGGCCTGCTGGCGAGTTTTTAAGCTCTCGGTTTGACGGTCCCGCAATCCTGCCCCAACCACACGGCGCGGCTTTCGAGGCTACCCTTCTGCTGAATACCGGTAGCATTGAACGTGCCGTTAACCTTGGTGGTGAACTCACGATCACTGAGGAAAGTGGCGACACCGGCGCCCTGCGCTTTCGGACAGCTGAAGCGGAATTTCCACTGATTACCGGAACGGTCGGTGATTTCCTGCTTGCAGCCCGACTGTGGATCGGTCAGCGGAATATTGTCTGTCTTCACCTGCTCCGGCGTCAGACAAGCCCGAATCCCTTTGCCGCCCATGGTGATGCCCTGCTTTTCGAGCTGCGCTCGCTGTTGAGGGGTCATCTGGCTCTGTATCTGGCCAAGGATCAGCTGCAAATCCGGGAGATTCTGGTCATCGACCTTCATGTTGCTTGTGGTCATTTCCCACAAACCAGGCTGCAACATCTGCGCCTGAGCGGCCACAGGAAGTGACAAACCAATAGCCATGGCCAAACCCAGCAGACGAACGTTCATCGAGTAACTCCTGATCATTAGTGGCCGTTAGACGTCAGCCAGTGGCTTCGGTTCATGGGCCAATTAAATAGCGACATTCTGCACGGAACATGGTCTGTTAAGCATTGAATCTTCAGGAGCAAGGCTGCCCCATGGATTACTTTGGACCGCATATTTTCGGCTACATGATTGCACTGCTACACACGCTGGGCCTGATCGCAGCCATCCACGCCGTGCTCACCGTCCGGACCGCCCAGGGATCGATCGCCTGGGCCCTGTCGTTGCTGTTTATTCCCTACCTCACGCTCATCCCCTACCTGGTCTTCGGACGCAGCACCTTCGATGGTTACATCAACGCTCGGCGCCAGGCCAACGAAGAAATGCGCAAGGCGATCTCCGAGCTCAACTGGCGCCCTTGGGTAGAAGAGGCGCTGACCGCTCGCGCCTCCAATGCTTACGCGTCCTTGAGGGCCATGCCGAAACTGGGGCGCATGCCGTGCCTGGCGAACAACGAAGTGCGTTTGCTGATCGACGGCCAGGCCACCTTCAACGCCATTTTTGACGCCATCAGCAACGCGAAGGAAGCGGTGCTGATTCAGTTTTTCATCATCCACGACGATCGCCTCGGTCAACGCCTGCAAACCTTACTGCTGAAGAAAGCCGCCGAAGGCGTGGCGGTTTATTTATTGTACGACCGCATCGGTAGCCACTCCCTGCCTCACAGTTACGTGCAGCCACTGCGCGATGCCGGCGTCGAGGTCAAAGCCTTTGCAACCCGCAGCGGCTGGCTCAACCGCTTCCAGGTCAACTTCCGCAACCACCGCAAGATTGTGGTGGTCGATGGAGTGCTGGGTTTCGTCGGAGGGCATAACGTCGGCGACGAATACATGGGCGAAAAACCTCCGCTGGCACCGTGGCGCGATACCCATGTGCAAGTACGCGGACCGGTGGTGGCCTGCATGCAGGAATCTTTCGCTGAAGACTGGTTTTGGGCCGCCCGCTCATTGCCGCCGCTGATCCTGCCGGACGTTTACCCGGACGACGGCGTGCTCTGCCAATTGCTGGCGAGCGGCCCGGCAGATTCCTACGAAACCTGCTCGTTGTTCTTCGTCGAAGCCATCCATGCGGCAACCGAACGGGTGTGGATCACCAGTCCTTATTTCATCCCTGACGAAGCGGTATTCGCAGCGTTGCGGCTGGCAGTACTGCGCGGTGTTGATGTGCGATTGCTCCTGCCTTCACGGCCCGATCACCGCATCGTCTACGCAGCGTCCAGCCTGTACGCCTTCGAAGCGGTACGCGCCGGCGTGCGGGTGTTCCGCTACGAGCCGGGGTTTCTGCATCAGAAAGTGGTGTTGATCGACAGCGAAATCAGCGCCATTGGCAGCGCCAATCTGGACAACCGCTCGTTCCGGCTGAATTTTGAAGTGATGTTGTTGACGGTCGACAGCGCGTTTGCCGCCGAAGTAGAACAGATGCTCAACGATGACTTTGCACAGGCTCACGAGATCGCCAAAGAAGAAAGCCGGGAGACCCGCCGCCTGCAACAGGTCGGCATGCGGGTCGCCCGGCTTATTTCACCGATACTTTAAGGGTTGTAGATATCGTCGCGCGTCCATGGCAGTTCATGGCTGCCATCGGGGTGAGCTTTCACCGCGAGAATCTGGTGCAGATTGATCCAGCCCTTGGCGAACGCGTAAGCGCATCCCGCCAGGTACAGCCGCCAGATCCGTAAGGCCTGCTCTGGCACCAGCCTGGAAGCCGCTTCCAGATTGTCTTCCAGGTGTTCACTCCAATGGTCCAGCGTACGCGCGTAGTGCAGGCGCAGGCTCTCGACGTCGACAATCTCCAGCCCTGCTTCGCTGATCTCGGCAGAGATCATCGACAGGTGCGGCAGCTCGCCATTGGGGAACACATATTTCTCGATGAATTCGCCCGCACCGCGCCCCACCGGACGGCCGTCGGTGTGTTTGGCGGTGATCCCGTGGTTCATCACCAGGCCACCCTCCTTCACCGCACCGAACAAGGTCTTGCAGTACTCGGCCAGATTGGCATGGCCAACGTGTTCGAACATGCCGACACTGACCACTTTGTCGAAGCGACCGTCCTGCGGCAGGTCACGGTAGTCGAGCAGTTGCAGTTCGACCAGATCGTCCAGGCCTTCGGCGGTCACCCGTTCACGGGCAAGTTCCAATTGCGCTTTACTGAGTGTGATCCCGAACACCTTCGCGCCAAACTCCCGGGCCGCATAGCGTGCCAGTCCGCCCCAACCGCAACCGACATCCAGAAGGTATTCCCCTGGTTGCAGCCGCAGCTTGCGGCACAGGTGGCGGAATTTGGCTTGCTGGGCCTGCTCCAGCGTTTCGCTACCGGTCTCGAAATAGGCGCAGGAATACGCCATGTCACTGTCGAGCCACAGCTGATAAAACGCATTGGAAAGATCGTAGTGGTAGGAAATCGCTTTGGCGTCGGTTTCCTTGTCGTGGACAGTGCGCACAGGCTGACTGTCGTCATCCTCGCTCACCAATGCCTGGCTCCATTCATCGCAGACGCGGATCACGTCGCTGATGGAGCCTTCCAGTTCAAGTTTACCTTCGACAAACGCCGCTCCTAGCGCGTCCAGGCTTGGGTGGGTGAACTGGGTAACCATTTGTGGGTCCTTGACCACAATAGTGACGCTGGGCGTCGGCCCCAGGTTGAATTCATGGCCGTCCCAGAGTCGCAGGCGTAGCGGCAACTGCAGATTCTGTAAGGCCGGAGGAAGGTGCGCGAGCATGGATAGTCCCTCTAGTTTCAGACGTCTGATGTGAGGGTAGACCATCCTTGAAAAATAGCTGGCTATCGAATTGATCGCCCTTTTCTATGATTCGTAACGCTCGAACCCACCGTCGCGAATTCACAAAAGTGATTGCCCTCACGTAGATGACTACGAATTCGTCATACAGTTCTGAAAACTTGAAATCGACCGCGATCGCGCTGTTTAGAGCATTTACCCGACGTACTCAATCCTCATCCTCAAGCTTGAGCAATGGCTCCTGAAAACGCAGTAAACGCCCGGCGTTTCCCAACACCAGCAACGTGCTGAAGTTGTGCAACAGTGCAGCAATCATCGCGCCCGTAGCGCCAAGCCAACCGAAGGCGGCGAAGGCTACAATCGCCAGCGTCCAGCCCAGACCGATGATCACGTTAACCTGCAACGTGTGCCGGCATTGGCGACTCAAGCGCACACAGGTGCCGAGTCGACGCAGGTCGCTGCCAATCAAAACGATGTCGGACGAAGCCAGCGCGATGTCCGCCCCGCCCGCGCCCATGGCCACGCCAACCACACCGGCCTTGAGCGCCAACGAATCGTTGATCCCGTCTCCCACGACCATCGGCCGGAAGCCACTGCCGATTTCCTTTAGCACGCGATTGAGTTTGTCCTCGGGCAACGCTTGAGCTTCAACGTCGCTGATCCCGACATTTCGCGCCAATGTGTGTGCGACGCTTTGCCGATCACCTGTCAGCAGCAACTGCCGGCCCAACCCCAATTCACGTAGCTCGCTCAAGGCAAATCGAGCCTCGGGTTTGACGCTGTCGGCCAGCAACAGCCAAGCGAGGAATTCACCGTTGAGCGCCAGCCCGGCAATCGGGCCATCGTGGTCGGGGACACTTGAAGTGGCGATACCCAACTGCGCGAACAACTCCGGACGACCGAGCGCCGCCTCGCCCTGCTCCGTCATCGCCACCACGCCCAGCCCCTGACGCTCGTGGATGTCGCAGAGCTGCAGAAAATGTTCCTGGGTGACCAACCCGGCGAGCGCGCGACTGACCGGATGACTGCTGGCAGAACCAAGGCTGGCAGCGAGTTTGAGGACGTGGCTGCGATCCTCGAGCGGGCTGTCGATGGATTGCAAACGCAAGGTGCCAAAGGTCAGGGTTCCGGTTTTGTCGACCACCAGTGACGTCAGGTCTGCCAACTCTTCGAGGAACGCGGAGCTGCGAATCAGAATCCCGTGACGAGCGGCCACCGCCACCCCGGCAATTGCCGTGGCCGGCGCGGACAACACCAGCGCGCAAGGACAGGCCGCCACCAACACCGCGAGCATGGCCTGGGCATCGTTAGTGACGAACCAGGTCACGGCGGCCAGCAGCAACACCAGCACCATGTAGCTGCCGGCGTAGCGTTCCAGCAACCGTGTGATCGGCGGTTTGGAACGCTCGGCGCTTTGCATCAGCGCAATGACTTTGCCGAGGGTCGACTCATTGCCGGTGCGAGTTACCTCGATGCGCAGCAGACCGTCGAGGTTGATCGCGCCGCCGAAGACCTGCATGCCGACGGCAGCCTCCATCGGCACCGATTCGCCAGTAATCGAAGCGGTGTCCAGGCTCGCCTGACCGGACAACACCCGACCATCCGCCGGCACTCGATCACCCGCGCGCACCTCAACGAGGTCGCCGGCCTTGAGTGTGCCGTTATCGACTTCGACGATGGAGCCGTCGGCCTGAACTTTGCGCGCGTGGCTGCGCGTCAGTTTGCCGAGGGCGCGAATTGCCTCCTGGGAACCGATCACGCTGCGCTCTTCCAGCACGTGGCCGAAGATCATGATGATCGGCAGCAACGCCGCAGTCAGCAGATCACCCGTGGCCCACGCCCCGAGCATGGCCAGGGCGATCAATTGATCAGTGATCCCGTGCAGGCTCGGATAACGCAGGCTGTACCAGGCTGAACGCATCACGGGCACGGCCACCAATAACGAAGCAAAGCCCAACAGCAATTGACTGACGCCCGTCTGCTCCGGCGACAACCAGCGCCAGGTCAGGCCGAGCGCGAGCAGGCCCAATGCGAGCATGGCCAGGGTCAATTGGCGGGCGGCGCTGCGTTGTTCAGCCGAGGACAACATGCTCGGTGCGGCGGCGGTTTGGGTGGTCATTGTGCAGCTCCCTGAATGATCAGGCGGGAATCATCTTTCGGATTGACCGTGGTCACCGAACCGGCCTGACCGAGAATCTTCGGCATCCGCTCGCGGTAGATGCGCAGCAGCATTTGCGGGTCGGTGCCCTGCTGCTGCGCCTTGGCCAGGCTCAACACCGTGGCTGTGTCCGCCGACGCTTTGGCCAGCCGTTCGCTCGCTTGGGCGTGAGCGACTTGCAGCGTGCGATCGGCTTGTTCGTTGGCAGTCTGAGTCAGTTTCTCGGCTTCAGTACGAGCGTTGGCCACGGCTTTGTCGGCTTGTTGACTGGCGGTCAGAACAGCGTTGAAGGCGTTGATCGCTGGCCCGGGCAGACTCGATTGCACGTCGACTCGCGTCACCTCTATTCCTAATCCCTGCCCGGTCGCGGTCAGGTCAGCCAGGCGCTGATTGATGGCTTGCACCAGATCACCGCGCAACCGTTCGCGGCGTTCAGCAGCCTGACTATCGGCGCCGATCAGCTCCGGTCGAGCGACCAGAATAGTGTCCAGATCTCGTGCGGCAGTGAGGGTCACCGCACTGCGAGTCACCAATCGATCCAATGCCGGCAACACATGTTCGCCTTGAAGGACGAAGGCATACGGCTCGGTGACTTTGTAGAAAACCCGCACATCCAGTTGCACCACGCCCGCATCACCGGTGAGCAAATAACCGGAGCCGGCGAGTGCATCGCTGATCGGTGTGGCGAAACTCGCCGCTCGATCCGCCTGCAACGCCGCATCGGTGCGCAGCAGATTTTCCACCCGACGCTCAATCACCCGATCCGCCGCGGGCAACAGAATCACCTGTTCAAAAGGGCGGGGCCAAGCCAATAACAGGCCAGCATTCTGGATGCGATCCAGCGCGCCGAAGTGCAAAACCACCGCGCGATTTTGCGGATCAATCTGCCGCACATTAGAGAATGCCCACACCAAAGCGGCTAGCACTGTCACGGCGTAAAGGGCCAAAAAAGCCAATCGCCCCGCCTGAATCCAGGGACTGCTTAACTCATTTGTTCCACGTGGAACTAATTTCATGGCTGCGACCCGGCCTCGTTATCGAGGGTCGGCGGACCGTCAACCAACACCCGGAACGGCGCGGCGTCGGTGCGCAGAATTAGTTTTGTACCGGGCGTGACGATGGTGCCTAGTGTGTCGAGGGAGCGCAGCAGGTTGTAGAGCTGTGGCGATCCGGCGTAGGCGCGACCGTAAATTTGCGCGGCTTCGACGCGCGATTGAGCTTCGATATCGGCAGCTTTCACGGTCGCATCGGCTTGTACGATTCGTGCATCACGCTCGGCGGCAGAACGGATTTGCGCCGCTTCGCGCTTACCGATGGCCGTGCGTTCGGTGGCGATTGTTTCACGCTCGGCACGCATGCGATCGACCGTAGCGGTGAGGGTTACCGACGGCAAAGTCAGACGCTCGATGCCGACTTGCAGCACCCGCACGCCGTAAGTGGTGAGCAGCTGCTGATCGATTTGCTGACGCAGTTGCGCTTCAAAATCAGCGATGTGTACTTGGTTGGCGTCGGTGTTCACCAGGTTAGCCAAGTCAAAACTGCTGGCCGTGGTTTCAAGAGCAGAGCCAACAAACGTACGAATCTGCCGTGCGGCTTCGTCCGGCTGATTTTGTACGGCACGCATGAAGCGTTGCACGTTGTCTGGATCGCCCTGAACCTGCCAGGCCACGTAAGCCTGAACGATGATGCGCAAACCATCCCGCGTACCCACGTCCTGTAAACCACTCGAAGTCGTGCGCAGTCGCAGATCGACAGGAATCGCCGCTTCAAAAGGAGCAGGCCAACGCCAGCCAAGACCTGGTTCCAGCAATACCCGCGAAGGATTACCGAAACGCGTGATCACCGTGGCCTCCCCCGAACGCACTTGAACCAGACTCGCCGCCGCGATGGCGAACGCTACCAGCAACGCTGCCCAGCCCATTCGCCGCCATGGGAACGGACCCGCTTTCTGGGGATCACCATGGTGGTGATGGCCGTGGTGATGCCCGCCATGGCCGTGATCGTGGCCAGTGTGGTCATCGTGATCGTGAGTGTGCGACTGGCTCAATTGGCAGCTCCTGGCTGAGCGGTTTTACGCGCTGGCACAGGATCAACCGGCAGCGTGAATGTACGGAGGTCGATGGTCGGCGCATTACCACTGCCGCCCAGACGATGATCGAGCACCAGCAACCTGGCATTGGCCAAGCCCTGAGACAGTTGGCTGAAATACTGCTCCAGCACGAAGGCCTGGCCGGCACTGGCGTAGGCCTTTTGCTCGGCGCTGAACCTCAAGTCAGCCGCTTGGGCGGTGGCGTTGATTTCACGAGCGCTGGCCGTCGCTTGATCGCGAGCGATGCTGGCCTGCAATTGCGCCTGGTTGGTGGCTTGCGCCGCCGCCCCACGCTCGCGGGAAATCAATGCCTGGGCGCCAATCTGCGCAGCCTGGACGCCGTGATAAGCATTGGCGGCACCGGCCGGCGGATGAATCGCCTCGACCACGGTGGCGAGAATTTCCACCCCACTGTCCAGTTTCTGCAGGTCAGCCTGTACCGCCCGACCAATCTCTTCGGCGAGCCCTACCCTGTCTTCACCGAGCAAACCGTCGAGGGTGCGCGAGGCGAAATCGTGGACCAGAATCCGGCTGGCGGTGCTGCGGATCAGTGTCGGGACATCAGCGCTGTTGTAGGTCGCCGCCAATGCCGCTTGATCGCTGAGGCCGATGCGATAGACGAAACGCACGTCCATGTTGACGATCTGGAAGCTCTGCTTGTCGGCTCGACTGCTGGCAATGACTTGGGATTTGTCGTTCACATGGCTCGCGTCCCACAAGCGATTGGCAATCGCGGGCGCCGGGCCTTCGGCGGGTTCGGCCACGACCGGCGCCGGTGTGTCGCCAACACTGGTGGCCAACTCGTGTACCACACCGTTCTCGACGCTCAACACTCGACCCAGAGGCCAAGGCAAACCTGCGTGCAAACCGGGACCGAACACCTCCACCGGTTTGCCGAATCGCTCGTAGATGCCCCGCCCTTGCAGCGGTATTTCGTGAATGCCGGTGAGTGACCAACCGACAATTGCCACCACCATCAGCACCGGAAAAAATGCCCGACGCATGTAAGTGAAGGCCCAGATCTGCCGCAGGTCGATGCCGAAGCGGTTGTGCAATTCGTGCTGCAACGCCAACAACGGTTGCGGCGGCCAGCGCAGCATGTCGGCGACGAAGCTGCGCGCCAGCAAGGCAGGTTCGAGTTGTTCGCGCTGCGGACTGAACAACGACAGCAAGGCGCGCAACAGCAGCTCAGCGGCGACCAACCCTGGCAGCAAACCCATCAGTACCGCCAGACGCACCGGCCAGACCGAAGTTTCGCCACCCAGCAACAGGCACAAAGCGCCGAGCACCAGACAAATGATCGCCACCCGAGTCAGCTGCGCCAACGACGCTGCTTCGGGCCATTGCGCGACGTTTTCCTGCGCCAGTTGTCGCTCCAGCACCAGCAAACCGAAGGCCAGCAACAAGGACAGCGCCGCACCGACACTGGCCGACAATCCCAGTGCGGTTGGCGCCAGTGCAAGGTTCCAGATTTGTTCGATGCTCAATAACGTCAGCAGCGACCAACCTGCAAGCCACAGTGTCGGAGCGCCGATCTGCACCAACATTCGCAGCCATCGCTGGCTGAGCCGATCCAGCAGCCGTTCGTACCAGCCCACCGGGGCAACGACTTCCTCAGCAACGACGACCTGCACGACCGGGTGCAACGCCCGCGCGCGCCACTGCGTCACCCACCAGGCCGATTGCAAACCGGCGACCAGCACCAGCAACCCGGCACTCTGATTGACCAGCAACGCAGGCCAGAGTGACTGTGGCGCAAACAGCCCGACAAAAAACGCCAGCAACCAACCTGTCGCCGCCAGAGCGCCCAGACCGATTGCGAACTGACGCAATCGTCGCCCTTGAAAAACCGCCTGCTGGAAACGCGGCAGCCCGGCTACTTGCGTCCCATCGACATCGAGATCGACTTGCATACCACCCCAGTGTTTATCGTTGCTCACATCGCATTTCGTTACGATATAACGAAAGCCGTGAAATTTCCGTTCTTGAATGCTGTATCTAAAGGCGCTCAACCTGTCGCTTGGCTGAAGCCTTGACCGAAATACTGCGGAACGCACATATTACGTTCGTAATTTTACCCAGGAACTACGTTTACCCATTCCGATCCGATTCACTCCAGGAGTACACCATGAGCATCTATGACGTCGTGATTCTGGGCGGAGGCCCCGGTGGTTATAACGCAGCGATCCGCGCCGGTCAGTTGGGCCTCAGAGCGGTTTGCGTCGAAGGACGCGCCACGCTCGGCGGCACCTGCCTGAACGTCGGTTGCATGCCATCAAAAGCGCTGCTGCACGCCTCCGAACTCTACGACGCCGCCATGGGCGCGGAATTCGCCAACCTGGGGATTGAAGTCAAACCCACACTCAACCTCGCGCAAATGATGAAGCAAAAGGATGAAAGCGTTGCCGGGTTGACCAAGGGCATCGAGTTTCTGTTTCGCAAAAACAAAGTCCATTGGGTCAAGGGCTGGGGCCACATCGACGGGCCCGGCAAAGTGACAGTGACCGACAGCCAGGGCGAAAAGACCGAACTGAACACCAAGAACATCATCATCGCCACCGGTTCCGAGCCCACTCCCCTGCCCGGTGTGGACATCGACAATAAACGCATCCTCGATTCGACAGGCGCACTGTCACTGACTGAAGTGCCCAAGCATCTGGTGGTGATCGGCGCCGGAGTGATCGGTCTGGAGCTGGGTTCGGTGTGGCGGCGTTTGGGTGCTCAGGTGACGGTGATCGAGTTTCTCGACCGGATCTGCCCCGGTGTGGATGGTGAAGCCGGCAAAACCCTGCAACGTTCGTTGAGTAAACAGGGCATCAACTTCAAATTGAGTTCCAAAGTCACCCACGCCACCACCTCCGCCACTGGCGTGCAACTCAGCGTCGAACCCGCCGCCGGTGGCACGGCCGAAACGATTGAAGCGGATTACGTGCTGGTATCCATCGGCCGCCGACCTTACACCCAAGGCCTGGGGCTGGAGAACGTCGGCCTCGCCACGGACAAACGCGGCATGCTCGCCAACAAGGGCCATCGCACCGAAGCGGCTGGTGTCTGGGTGATTGGCGACGTCACGTCCGGGCCGATGCTCGCCCACAAGGCCGAAGACGAGGCCATGGTCTGCATCGAGCAGATTGTCGGCAAGGCAGCCGAGGTCAACTATGACCTGATCCCCAACGTGATCTACACCAAACCCGAACTGGCCAGCGTCGGCAAGACCGAAGAGCAGCTCAAGGCCGAAGGTCGCGCCTACAAAGTCGGCAAGTTTCCCTTCACTGCCAACAGCCGGGCAAAGATCAATCACGAAACCGAAGGCTTCGCCAAAGTGCTGGCCGATGAGCGCACCGACGAGATTCTCGGCGTGCACCTTGTGGGGCCGAGCGTCAGTGAAATGATTGGCGAGTACTGCGTGGCCATGGAGTTCAGCGCCTCTGCCGAAGACATCGCCCTGACCTGCCATCCACACCCGACCCGCTCCGAGGCCTTGCGCCAGGCGGCGATGAATGTGGAGGGGATGGCGACGCAGATGTAAGCCCGGAGGTTGGCGGTGGCGAGTCTACCGCTATCGCGAGCAGGCTCACTCCCACATTGGTTTTGTGAACGCCAAAGATCAAATGTGGGAGTGAGCCTGCTCGCGATTGGGTCGACTCGGTCTCAGCCCGGTAAATGCTCCAGCGGCAACGCCCCGGGGGTCTTCACCGTATGAATCGCAAAGTTGCTGCGGATGTCGCTCACGCCCGGCAATTTCAGCAAACGCCCCGTGAGGAAACGGTCATAGGCGCGCAGGTCCGGCACCACCACTTGCAGCAGAAAATCCGATTCCCCTGACACCAGAAAGGCCGAAATCACCTCAGGCAACGCGGTCACGGCCAGGCGAAAGGATTCGGCCTGTTCGTCGTTGTGCCGTTCGACCTTGACCCCGACAAACACCGTCAACCCAAGCCCCACTTCGTCGCGATCCAGATTGGCCTGGTAACCGCGTATCACCCCGGCTTCTTCGAGCATTCGAACCCGGCGCAAACAAGGCGAGGCGGACAGGCCGATCTCGTCAGCCAGTTGCACATTACTCAGGCGACCGTCCCGTTGCAGGGCGGCGAGAATCTTGCGGTCGTAGGCGTCGAGTTTCATGGTTTGGCAGATCCTGATGGTTTACCTGCAATCGAGTGGCAGGTTATGCCAACCAGAAGCATTTTAGAAGCGAACTACGCAACCACCTGCCCCTCCCTTCAGCCCTAGACTGGCCGTACCGAATCGACAACGAATGGGGTGCAACGTGGCAGGACTCTGGGTATTTTTCATGGCGCTGGCGGTGGTCTATCTGTTGCCGGGCCCGGACATGATCCTGTTGTTGCAGACCGGTGCCCGTCAGGGCAAAGGCGCGGCGCTGGCGACTGCGGTGGGTCTGGGCATTGCCCGTGGTTGCCATGTGGCGTTGGCAGCGTTGGGGTTGGCGGCACTGTTCAAGGCTGCGCCCTGGACGTTCGACGTGGTACGCCTGGCCGGGGCCGCGTATCTACTGTGGATCGGCATTCAATGCCTGCGAACCACAATGCTGCCGAGTTTGAACGGAGCTGACGCCCCCACCGAGAAACCTCGCTGGCGCACAGCGATCCAGCGCGGTTTGCTGACCAACCTGCTCAACCCCAAAGCATTGCTGTTCTGCTCGGTGCTGCTGCCGCAGTTCATCGATCCACATGCCGGGCCAGTGCTCGCGCAATTTGCGACCCTCGGGATTGTGCTGGTCGGTGTCGGCTTGCTGTTCGACAGCGCCTACGCACTGACCGGAGCAGCGCTGGGCCGTTGGCTGCAACGCAGTCCTTCAGCCCAGCGCCTGCAGCAGTGGCTATTCGGCAGCTTGTTGATCGGCTTCGCTGTGCGGCTGACCTTCGTGCAACAGGCTTGAGCCTTACCGAGTCCTGCGGCGGCGATTGATCAGCAACAGCGCCGCTGCCGTGACCGCTATCACACCGCCAAACTGCAACGGCGTTTTGTAAGGCCGCAGCTGCGCGCGCACGGCGTCGGTAACCTGGGTCACATAGCGTTTGTCGACATTTTGAAAGTCCGGCTGCTGGCATTGATGACCAAAATCGCCAGCCCAAACCACATACGGCCCTTCCTCGACATAACGACGGTAGAACGCGCTTTGCTCTTGCAGGCTGGTGCCCCACGACGAAGCCTCGCACAGCACCGCAGCAAACGCCTGACTGCTGTGGGGCAGATGATCAGCGGCCTTGCTCGCCAACGCCGTGGCGACAAAACGGTAGTGGAAGCGCTCATCAGGCTGCGCCACCGTGGCTTGCTGGCGCTGCACTTCACCCTCGGCTATCAGCGGTCCGACCTTGAGTTCAGCGCTTTCGAGGCTGTAATTGCCACCGAAGGTCGCGTAATCCGGCGACAGCTCGTAGCCCAACAACTCCATTCCGTCGAAACGCGCCAGTGTCGCGGCATAGTAGTAAGCGAATGCCCGTTTGGTCGGCCACCATTTGGATTCGGCGTCGTGGCGCAACTGCCCGTACCACGTGGCCTTGTGTTGCAACTCGACGTTGTCGAAGTACGCAGGAGCCTCGTCGTACCGCTCTTCGCGAAGTAAGCGTCGCCCGAGCAAATTGCGCAGTTTCGCCGCCACCGGTAACTGCACGTAGTTATCGCGATCCTGCTGAGTCAAAGGTGGCGGTGCCGGCACTTGAGTGTCGACGTATTGCTTGAGCTCATCGACGGTCAACACCCGCTCGGCGACCGTGGCGGCGTCGAACCAGTAGATCTCTTTACTGCGATAAAGCTGATCGAACGCTTGCAGGTAATCCCCGCGTTGCAACGCCAGGATCGCGCTTTCCCCTTCAACCCGGCACTTGGGCTGAAGCGTTTCGAAGTCCCAGTCTGGCGTGCGCCGCTCACCCCACGACTCATTCTGCGGGAAGGCCTGGGCAGCCTTGGCATACGCCGCGGCAGCCGCGTTTTTATCGCCATCGCGCACGGCCAGTTTGGCCCGCAGCCACCACGCCAGTCCGCCATCACCGGCGTGTTCGAGGAACGCCTTGGCGCTGTCGTAATCACCCTGTTGATAATTCACCGCCGCCAGGCGATCCGCGTTATCGAGGCTACCGCGGGTGCTGTTTTGCAGCAGTTTGATCAGTTTCAATTCGTTCGGCGGTTGATCACCGAATGACCAGCCCAGTCGGCTGATCAACGAGGCCGTCACCAGTTGCTGTACCGGTTTGCCCTTGAGCAACACCGCCAGTTGATCCTCCGGCAGCGCCGCCAGATCAGCGACCAACAGTTTCAGCGAGGTGTAACCCACCGCCGAACCCTGCAGGTTTTGCGTGGCGTAGAGTTCGATGGCACGGTTCCAGTCGCCGGCCGTGCGGGCGACGCGGGCCTCTTCGCCGAGGCTGGCGACACCCAGTTCCAGAGGGTCACTGAAGCCGTCGATGCTCAGTTGACGGGTCTGCTCGAAGGCCTTTCGAGACTGAGCCAACAGATCGGGACCGGCGTCCGCTTCCGCGCTCATGGCAAACAGCGCCCGACCTGACGAATAAGCCGCCCAGGTGCTGCGCAACGCCCGTTGATCCGCCGGCAATGCCAGCACCTTTTGGAAGTACTCGGCTGCCAGCCCATGATCACCGGCATTGAATGCCACAGCGCCGGCCAGATAAAGCGTGAGCTCAGCCGGCAGGCTCGCGCCCTGAATCTCGACCTGATGCGCATCGGTCAGGCTGCGTAACTGTTTCACCAGCATTTGCTGCTCAGCCGTCAAACCGGATTGCTCAGCCTTATCCCGCTGTTCTGCGTAGTCGGGCGCCTCCATGTTATAGACGGTTTCGGTGACGTTCTTCAGCCCGGCGACCGCATGCCCGAGACGACTGATTTCAAATCTGAAGTTGCCTTCCGGCAGCTCCGCCAGCGACTGGCCGCGGTTGTCCAGCAGACGCATCGGGAAATCCGGTCCGCAGGCCAGCGCCGAACCCAGCGGCAGACTGAGGCTCAGGCAAAGCAGATGGCGGGGCCAGTTACGGGTCAACATTCGAACCTCCTTGATCAATATGTGCGCAACGAGCCCAACCCATGGCGCGCTGCCCGCCGGCCGGTATTCGACCCTCGCGCAGGCGGGTGAAGGTAAGCAGATCCGGACGCTGTTGCAATGCATAACCGGCCAGCGCATCGGCACCGTCACAGCCCTGCACCGCGAGTGTCAGGCGTTCGGGCCAGGCGCTGTCGAGGTTGCCTTGATTGCTGAGGCTGATGTCATAGAGGTCGTTCTGCCCCGAGAGTTTCAACGCCAGTCGACTGTCGAGGGCATCGCCACGCGCCACGGCGCCCAGAGTTGTCAGGCTCCAGGCCCGGCGGTCGCTGGCCAGCGGCAAGCGAAACCAGATCAGGCCCGCCAGATGAGTGGGTGGATCGTTGCGCAATTCGGTCCCGAGCCGGCTCAGTTGCTGCGGATCAGCGAGCAATTCCCGGCGCTTGCCGCCCCGTTCGATCGGCACTTCGCTTTCCACCACCGGCGCACCGGCGGCGCCCGGCAACAACGCCACACCGTAGGCCGGCAGCGCCAGATAGAAAGGTTTGGAGGTGATGCGGCTCCAGGCCTTGGTCCATTGTCGAGCCTGATCCGGGTCGAACAAGCCACGACGCGGATCGCTCACCGCGTGCACCTGCAACACGCTGCTGTCGACTGTGGATAACAATGCCGGCAACTCGGGACTGTCGAGCCACGCCGGCAACGCGGTGATGCTCAGCGGAATAGAGGCCGGCAATATTGCGCGCAAATGCGTAAGAAATTCACGGTAGGCCGGTAGCCGAGCATTACCGGCATCGTGGTCGATTTCCACGCCGGAGAGATTCAGCCCCTGCCCTTGCCAATCGCCGAGCACTTGCTGGATTTGCGCGGTGACTGCGTCCCGATCCAGCGACTTGAGCTGGCCATCAAGACGAATCACCGCGATCAGCGGCCGACCATCACGTTTGAGCAACGCCGGGTCAATCCGCGCCCGGCTCCAACCCGCCTCGGGGAATGCCTGCAAGGCCAGCACCCGCAGGGTGGAAAAGTCAGGGCGGCTGTCCCTCAACGCCGCGTTGTGGGCCGGTGTCCATTGCCGTTGCCAGACGTAGAGTTGCTGATCGAGCGGTGGCGCGTCCTGTCGTTCGCAACCGTTGAGCAGCACTACCGCGGCAAGCAACGCCGACAGACGAGCGAAAAAATACATAAAGCCCCTTGAGCCGAATCAGATCCTTTGTAGCAGGCATCGGCAGATGCTACAGGTCGAGGACCAAAGGCTGCGACCCCTGCGCCGGAATCGCACAACAAATCAGCACGTGTCCGTCGTCCGGCACTTCGGCTGGCGGCTGTGGATAATTCACCTGGCCGCTGATCAGCCGGGTCTTGCAGGTCCCGCAGGAACCACCACGGCAGCTGAATTCCGGGCGCAATCCACGGCTTTCCGCCAACTCCAGCAAACTGCCGCCGTCCGGTTGCCAGCGGGCCTCCTTAGCCGAGCGCTGAAACACCACCGGCACGGAAGTGGTAGCAGCGGGCGGTTGCTCGATGACCACCGCGTCGGGGTCCGGCACCCGGCGCAAGGTCGAGGGGCCGAAGGTTTCGGCGTGAATCCTTGCATCACGGATGTCCAGTTCCCGCAGGCCGTCGTACAGCCCTTGGGTAAAACTGCCCGGACCGCAGAGGACAAAATCCAGCTGATCGTAGTCCTCCACTTCAAGGAGGGTCTTGATCAGCGCAGTGTCGATCCGCCCAGTCAGGTCGAAATCCTCACCCTCCAAGGTCCCTGCTTCCGGCTGGCTCACCAGACGCAGCACCCTGACCGCATCACCTGCGCCATCGAGCAAGCGATCCAGCTCAGGACGAAACACTTGATCGGCCAACGTGCGCGAACTCTGGAAAAACCAGGTGGGTCGGATGCGCCGGGTGCGCAGGCCTTGGTAAACCACCTCGCGCAGCATCGACAGCAGCGGCGTGATGCCGACACCGGCAGCCAATAACACCAGCGGCCGACGCTCATTGGGTGCCACGGTGAAATGCCCTTGAGGCGCACGGGCCTCCAACAGATCACCGACGCGCACCTGTTCATGCAGATGCGAAGACACCAAGCCTTCACGCTTCACACTGATGCGGAAAAAATCATCGGACGGCGCGCTCGACAGACTGTAAGTGCGGATGTGCATCTCGCCGGCAATGTTGAAGCGCAGCGGCAAATGCTGCCCGGCCTGAAACACTGGCAACCCCGCGCCATCGGCAGGCTCCAGATAAATCGAGCGGATGTTGTGGCTTTCCTCTTTGATGCGCGCCACCCGCAGCGGCCGCCAGGTATCGCCCAAGGCCTGGGCTTGCAGACGGGCGTTGGCCTGCTCCCAGGTACCGGTAAGCAAACTGGTGGGTGACACACCGTCGAAGCGCCAGCGCAGAGCAAGCGCGGCGGGCCTGCGCACCACGCGTTCGACCTCGAATGTCCACAAGCGCTCGGCGCCTTGAAACGCCTCGACCTGTGGGCCTTCAAGAATGACGTCGGTGCGGCCACTGAGGTGCAGCAGCTCTCCCGAATTGAAATCGATAAACAGCAAACCAGCCCGGGGATTGAGCAGCAGGTTGCCCAAGGTGTTGAAAAACAGGTTGCCGGCGAAATCCGGAATGGTCAGGCGATTGCCTTCTACCTGTACGAAACCGGCCTGGCCGCCACGGTGAGAAACGTCCACCGAGCGTTGGCCATCAACGTCCACGTAACTGGCGACAAAGAACGTATCGGCGCCCGCGATCAGGGTTTTGGCCGCTTCATCCAGCCCGTTGAGGTGTTGCGCGATGCGAGTCGACGGATCCGCCAACGGCACCGAGCGAAACTGCCGCAATTGGATGTATTGCGGGCAATTGCCGAAGGACTGCTCCACCGCCACATCGAAGCCGCTCGCTGTCATCGCGCCGACTCGGCCGTTGAGACGATTGCGGCGACGTGTGTGCAGTTCGATCCCCAGCAGGCCGATCGCCGCGCCCTCCGTCAATTGCGCAGGATCATCAACCCCCGGCAGGCTGCTAAATTGCAGCGCACCCGGCGTTGGCGAGTGAGCGAAACCCGGTGGCCCTTCAAGAATACTGGCCCATGGATTACCGTCGGCATCCACTGCGCCGTACAGCATGAACGGCAGTTGCTCATAGAACGTGCGGTGCTGATCCGGCATCTCGCGGCGAATCACCTTACGACCGAGCACCTCCATTCGCTCGGCAATGCCCACATGAGCCTGCAATTGTTTCTCGCCGGCGTGCCAGGGTGAACGGTCCACAACGACTTCTCCCCTGCGCCATCGGCGCAGTGTGAATGACCCGACAGTGCCGGGCCGTAAGCATCAGGCAGTTTTTTGCAGACCGGCCACGGTGCGCGGCATGCCGACAAACCCTGGCAAGGCTTCGATCCGTGCCAGCCAGGCGCGGATGTTGGCGTAGTCCTCCAGGGACACGTTACCTTCTGGCGCATGGGCGATGTAGCTGTAGGCCGAAACGTCGGCAATGGTTGGCTCGATGCCAGCCAGATACGGCGTTGCGGCCAGTTCCTGATCGATCACTTTGAGCACGGTGTGGGAATAAGCGATCACTTCTTCAGCGTTGTAAGCCGCACCAAACACCGTGATCAGCCTCGCTCTGGCCGGGCCAAAGGCAATCGGCCCAGCGGCAATCGACAACCAGCGCTGAACCTTGGCCGCTCCGACCGGATCGCTTGGCAGCCAACGGCCGTTGCCATATTTTTGCGCCAGATAAACCAGAATCGCGTTGGAATCGGCCAGCACCACGCCTTGATCATCGATGACCGGAACCTGGCCAAATGCATTGAGCGCGAGGAAATCCGGCTGTTTGTGCGCGCCCTTGGCCAGGTCGACAAATATCAGCTCGGTGGGCAAATGCAGCAGGGACAGCATCAGCTCTACGCGGTGAGCGTGGCCGGAACGTGGGAAGTTGTAGAGTTTGATCGCTTGCATGGTCGACTCCGCTGGGTGGTGGCGCTGTTGAACAGTGTTCAGCACCGATGGGGGGCTATCTTCCACCCGCAACCAAAACAACAGAATAACCAGCCTACGCAATCCATTATTTCACCCAGTGAAATAAACCATCAGGCCTGCAAGGACGGATGCTCACGTAGCGCGCTCACCGCAAAATCCACAAAACTGCGAATCCGCGCAGGAGCCTTGCGCCCGCCCTGATAAACCACATGGATAGGCAATGGCGGCAGTTCGAAGTCAGCCAGAACGATTTCAAGCTCACCGGAAGCGACTTTACTCGCGATTTGATAAGACAGAACCCGGGTCAGCCCCAAGCCCAGGCACGCCGCCGTAATAGCCGCCTGATTGGCCGTCACCACCAGGCGCGGCGCTGGTCGAACACTCAGCGGCTCTCCCCCTTCGAGGAACGGCCAGGTTCTCGACTGACCGATAGAGGACGTCGCAACAACCGGCGCCTGAGCCAGATCCTGAGGATGTCGAGGTCGACCATGGGCCGCCAGGAATTCCGGCGAGCCACAAATCACCCGCCGAACCTCACCCACGCGAATCGCGTGCTGATTACTGTCGGGCAACTCACCGATCCGCACGGCGACATCGACGCCCTCCTCAACCATGCTGACCACTCGATCGACCAGCAACCCATTGATGCTGACTTCAGGAAACTGCGTCAGATAATTCACCATCACGGGCGTGACAAACAGCTCACCAAACAACACCGGCGCAGTAATCGTCAATTGCCCACGCGGCTGGGTGTGGCTGCCCGCCGCCGAGTCCTCGGCTTCCTGCACCTCGGCGAGAATCCTCCGACAGTCTTCCAGGTAACGCTGACCCGCCTCGCTCAAATGCACGCTGCGGGTGGTGCGCGTCAGCAGCGAGGTGCCGATGCGTTTCTCCAGCGCCGCCACCGCGCGAGTCACGCTGGCGGCCGACAGGCCCAAACGCCGCGCCGCCGCCGAGAAGCCTTGGTCTTGGGCGACGGCAGCGAAGACCTGCATTTCCTGGAATCGGTCCATGGGCGTGTCCTCAATTCAGATAAAAAAAATCGCAACCGTAGGCTGCGATTTTTAATGTTTCCATCATCTGTGGATAACTTATTCCACCGTCACCGACTTCGCCAGGTTACGCGGCTGGTCAACGTCGGTGCCCTTCAACACGGCAACGTAATACGAGAGTAACTGCAGCGGAATGGTGTAGAGGATCGGCGACAGGATGTCGTGGATATGCGGCATTTGCACAACATGAGTGCCTTCGCCATTGGTCATGCCAGCTTGTTCGTCTGCAAAGACGATCAGCTCGCCGCCACGGGCGCGGACTTCCTGGAGGTTGGATTTCAACTTCTCCAGCAGCTCGTTGTTCGGTGCCACGGTGACCACTGGCATGTCGTTATCCACAAGCGCCAACGGGCCGTGTTTCAGCTCGCCGGCCGGATAGGCTTCAGCGTGGATGTAGGAGATTTCCTTGAGCTTGAGCGCCCCTTCCATTGCCACCGGGAACTGCGCACCACGGCCGAGGAACAAGGTGTGGTTTTTCTCGGCGAACAGCTCGGCGACTTTTTCGACGGTGCTGTCCATGGCCAGGGCTTCGCCGAGGCGGGTTGGCAGGCGACGCAGCTCTTCAACCAATGTGGCTTCGACGCCTTTGGCCAACGTGCCTTGAACCTGGCCCAGGGACAAGGTCAGCAACAGCAGACCGACCAATTGAGTAGTAAAGGCTTTGGTCGAGGCTACGCCGATTTCGCGACCAGCCTGGGTCAGCAAAGTCAGGTCGGATTCACGCACCAACGAGCTGATGCCGACGTTGCAAATCGCCAGGCTCGCGAGGTAGCCCAACTCTTTGGCGTTACGCAGGGCGGCCAGGGTGTCGGCGGTTTCACCGGACTGGGAGATGGTCACGAATAGCGTGTCGGCCTGCACCACTACCTTGCGGTAGCGGAATTCGCTGGCGACTTCGACCTGGCACGGGATGCCGGCCAGTTCTTCGAGCCAGTAACGGGCAACCATGCCGGCGTGGTAACTGGTACCGCACGCGACGATCTGCACGTTACGCACTTTGGCGAACAGCTCGGCAGCCTGTGGACCGAACGCTTGCACCAGCACTTGATTCTGGCTGATGCGACCTTCCAGGGTACGTTGCACCACAGCCGGTTGCTCGTGAATTTCCTTGAGCATGAAGTGGCGGAATTTGCCTTTGTCGGCGGCTTCGGCACCATCACGGTATTGCACCGACTCACGTTCGACCACTTGACCGCTCAGGTCCCAGATTTGCACGCTGTCGCGGCGAATTTCGGCGATATCGCCTTCTTCCAGGTACATGAAGCGGTCAGTGACCTGGCGCAGGGCCAGCTGATCGGAAGCCAGGAAGTTTTCACCCATGCCCAGGCCGATAACCAGCGGGCTGCCACTGCGGGCCGCAACCAGACGATCCGGTTGCTGAGCGCTGATCACCGCCAAACCGTAAGCACCATGCAGCTCTTTGACAGTAGCCTTCAGGGCCACGGTCAGATCAGGCAGATCCTTGAGTTTGTGGTCCAACAGGTGGGCAATGACTTCAGTGTCGGTGTCCGAGGTGAACACGTAACCCAAGGCTTTCAGTTGCTCGCGCAGGGCTTCGTGGTTCTCGATGATGCCGTTGTGCACCACCGCCAGATCACCGGAGAAATGCGGGTGAGCGTTGCGCTCGCTCGGCGCACCGTGAGTGGCCCAGCGGGTGTGGGCGATACCCAGGCGGCCGGCCAGCGATTCTTCGGCCAGCGCCAGTTCCAACTCACTGACCTTGCCCGGGCGACGCAGGCGCTCAAGCTTTTGGTCATTGGTGTAGACCGCTACACCGGCACTGTCATAGCCACGGTATTCCAGGCGTTTCAGGCCTTCGAGCAGGATGGCGGTGATATTACGTTCTGCGACTGCGCCGACAATTCCACACATGCTATTTCTCCTGATTGACAGCCGCGAGGATCAAGTTGATTCCGCGGGCCTGAATCTGATCCCGTGCCTCAAGCGGCAGGCGATCATCGGTAATAAGGGTATGGACGCTGCTCCACGGCAGCTCCAGGTTAGGAATCTTGCGGCCGATCTTGTCGGCCTCCACCATGACAACCACTTCCCGGGCGACTTCAGCCATGACTCGGCTCAGCCCCAGCAGCTCGTTGAACGTGGTGGTACCGCGAACCAGGTCGATGCCATCGGCACCAATGAACAACTGGTCGAAATCATAAGAGCGCAGGACCTGCTCGGCCACTTGCCCCTGAAAGGACTCGGAATGCGGGTCCCAGGTGCCGCCGGTCATCAACAGTACCGGCTCATGCTCAAGTTCGCTCAAGGCATTGGCGACATGCAGGGAGTTGGTCATTACGACCAGGCCCGGCTGCTGGCCGAGTTCCGGAATCATCGCCGCCGTGGTGCTGCCGCTGTCGATAATGATCCGCGCATGCTCGCGAATTCGTGCAACGGCGGCGCGAGCGATAGCCTGTTTGTATATGGACACCGGCTGACCAAGGTCGGCCACCAGTTCTTGAGGCAGGGTAATCGCTCCGCCATAACGGCGCAGCAGCAAACCATTGGTCTCAAGCGCCGCGAGATCCTTGCGGATCGTAACTTCCGACGTTTCGAAGCGCTTGGCCAGCTCATCCACACTGACTTCGCCCTGCTCATTGAGCAAAGCGAGGATGTTGTGACGGCGTTGAGGTGTATTGCGCTTCGACATGGTTTGGTAAGTTTCGATTCGAAAGATAACGGAAGCAATCAAAACCTATTGGCGAAACTTCGTCAAGCGTGGGGCGATAAAACGGCCTGTGGATAAAAGCATCGCGGGCAAGCCCGCTCCCCCAGGTTTTGCGAGATCCATGTGGGAGCGGGCTTGCCCGCGAATTCGATGGTGCTGCCTGTGAATAACTTAAGCAGGTCACAAATATGTGGATAACTCAGCTTTTCTTAATCTTCTCCGGTCGTTTCCAACCGTCGATATTCTTCTGCCGCGCACGGCCCACGGCCAACTGCAAGTTATCCACATTCTGCGTAATGGTCGAACCAGCAGCAGTGGTTGCCCCGGAAGAGATATCCACAGGCGCAACCAACGAGTTGTTGGAACCGATGAACACATCTTCACCCAGCACGGTTTTCCACTTATTGGCGCCATCGTAGTTGCAGGTAATGGTGCCCGCGCCGATGTTGGTGCGCGCGCCGATTTCGGCATCGCCCAGATAAGTCAGATGACCGGCCTTGGCGCCTTCGCCCAGGTGAGCGTTTTTCAACTCAACGAAGTTACCCACATGGGCGCGTGCTTCCAGCACAGTTCCCGGACGCAAACGAGCGAACGGGCCGGCATCGCTGCCTTCGCCGAGAACCGCGCCTTCGATGTGGCTGTTGGCCTTGATCACCACACCTTTGCGCAGGGTGCTGTCCTTGATCACGCAGTTCGGGCCGATCACCACATCATCCTCGATAACGACCTTGCCTTCGAGGATCACGTTAATGTCGATCAGCACGTCGCGGCCGACGGTGATTTCACCGCGCACATCGAAACGAGCCGGGTCACGCAGGGTCACGCCTTGAGCCATCAAACGACGACCGGCGCGCAGCTGATAGTGACGCTCAAGCTCGGAAAGCTGCTTGCGGTCGTTAGCGCCCTGCACTTCCATGGCGTCATGCGGTTGCTCGGTGGCCACCACCAGACCGTCGCTGACCGCCATGGCGATTACGTCGGTCAGGTAGTACTCGCCCTGGGCGTTGTTGTTCGAAAGACGGCTCATCCACCCAGCCAATTGCGCGAACGGCAGCGCCAGAATGCCGGTGTTGCCTTCAGTGATCGCTCGTTCGGCTTCATTGGCGTCTTTTTGCTCGACGATGGCTGTCACCTTGCCGTCGGCGTTGCGGACGATGCGGCCATAGCCGGTCGGGTCGTCCAGTTCGACTGTCAACAAACCCAGTTGCTGCGGCGCTACTTGCTTGAGCAGACGCTGCAGGGTCTCGACTTCGATCAATGGCACGTCACCATAAAGAATCAGGACGGTATCGGACTCAATGAAAGGCACCGCTTGAGCAACGGCGTGGCCAGTCCCAAGCTGTTTGTCCTGCAGGACGAAATTCAGATCATCAGCCGCCAGACGCTCGCGCACTGCATCGGCGCCATGGCCGATCACGACGTGGATGCGCTGTGGATCAAGTTGCCGGGCGCTGTGGATAACATGGCCGAGCATCGAGTTGCCGGCAATCGGATGCAGAACTTTCGGCAGTGCCGAACGCATGCGAGTGCCTTGACCAGCAGCGAGGATAACGATTTCTAAAGACATGACTGGCTACCAATCCTGGGTGGTCAGCGGCTGCGACCAGGTTATGTATATCTAAAAAGAAAAAAGGGTAGCCGAGGCTACCCTTTTTAATCAATCGCACAACAAGCGGTGGCCTATTAGTGGCCGAACTTCTTGCGGATCTGCTGGACGGTGCGCAGCTGAGCTGCAGCCTCGGCCAGACGTGCGGCAGCAGAACCGTAATCGAATTCTGCACCACGGTCATGCAAGGCCTTCTCGGCAGCCTTAACGGCTTCCTGAGCGGAGGCTTCGTCCAGGTCGGCAGCACGTTGCACAGTGTCGGCAAGTACCTTGACCATGTTCGGCTGAACCTCGAGAAAACCGCCGGAGATGTAATACACCTCCTCTTCCCCGCCCTGCTTGATCAGGCGGATCGGACCCGGCTTGAGATTAGTGATCAGCGGCGCGTGACCCAGGGCGATACCAAGATCACCCAGTGCACCGTGCGCAACCACCATCTCGACCAGGCCGGAGAAGATTTCCCCTTCCGCGCTGACGATATCGCAATGGACTG
>Ga0255334_1000156_pt1 | contig 73051 bp, 58 predicted proteins | sample EtOH5_35cm_T3_12_FD_202080 | JGI IMG/M metagenome (GOLD analysis project Ga0255334, IMG submission 202080) | Sandy soil microbial communities from University of British Columbia, Vancouver, Canada - EtOH5_35cm_T3_129 | ecosystem: Engineered > Artificial ecosystem > Sand microcosm > Unclassified ...
CTTCAACCGCCGGATTTCGCCGTCGTTTGCCTGCTAGCTACGGGGCGGCTTGGTCCTTACCCCGACTGAACTTTCATCAGTTAGTTATGTCTAGCTTGGCTAGGCGCGCAGCGGTAATTTTTCCCTCTATTGCACCCGGTTTCGGCCTCAGTCGCCCAATCCTGGGACAAAAGACAAGAAGCCCTCAAATCCACGTTTTGGATCGGAGGGCTTCGATTTTTGCAGGGTCATCCAGCGGATGGGATAATCATCAGAGGCGGAACCGCTCGGTCAGCGCCTGCAGCTCCTCCGCCATCCGGCCGAGGGAAGCAGCGGAAGAAGCGATCTCTTCCATGGAGGCGAGCTGCTCCTGCGTAGCGGCGGATATGGATTGGGTTCCACCGACCGTCTCGCTCGCGAGCTGCTGAACCGTGGCCATCGCCGCGGACAAATGCGCCATCCGTTGCGCAATCTCGTCCGCCATCCCGGTCATCCGGCTGAACTCGCCCGTCACTTGTTCGACCGAGGAATAGATATCCTCGAAGCGGCTGCCCGCCTCTTCGACGGTTTTGAGGCCGGCGGCCACCTTCCGCTGGGCGTTCTCCATCGATTCGGACACCCGCCGGGTATCGTCCTGGATATCCCGGACAAGACCGGCGATCCGGCTGCCCGAAGAGGCCGACTGATCGGCGAGCTTGCGGACCTCTCCGGCAACCACTGTGAAGCCGCGGCCATGCTCTCCGGCGCGGGCCGCTTCAATGGCCGCGTTCAAGGCGAGCAGGTTGGTCTGGGCCGATATCTCCGCCATGATCTCGACGATGCGGCCGATTTCTTCGGAGCGCTCTCCTTGGCGCTTCAATGCTCCGGCGAGCTCCAGGACGGAAGCGTCGACGGCCCCCATCTGCTCGACGGCGGTCTCCATCGTTCCCTTGCCCTCCAGCGACTTGCCTGCCGCCCTGTTCATCGTAACGGAAATCTGGCCCATATGGTCGGACGCCGCCTGCGCCGCCTGCGCTGCCTGGTGGATCGCCGCGGCGCTCTCTTCCACATGAAGGACTTGCTTGTCGGTTCCGACGGCGACCTCCTGGATGATCGTGACGATCTGCTCCGTCGCCTTCTCCGTCTGCTCGGCTCCGGCGGTCAGTTGTTCCGCCGAGGAAGCGACCTGACTGGCATTCAGGCTCACTTCTCCGATCAGGGTCCGCAAATGATCGGTCATCAGATTGAAGCCCTTGGCCAAATCGCCGAACTCATTGGACGGGTACTGCTCGATGCGGTCGCTCAGGTCGCCCGCGCCGATCCGGTTCACCGCCGAGTGGATGCGGCGCAGCGGCTGCAGAATGGAGTGCAGGATGCCGACGATCAGCAAGACGGCGACCGCGATGGCCGTAGCGGCGACGATCAGCGTCTTCTGCAGGATCGGCCGGGTGGCGGCGTTGATCTCCTTGACCGGGTAAGCGCCGACGATCTTCCAGCCGGTCAGCTCATTGGTGACGAAGGAGTCGATGACCTCGTCTCCGCCCTGGCCCAAGGTCCCCCGGCCCTCTGCCGCCGCGTAGAAAGGATCGAATTCCTTCCCCGCGGCCGCGGACCCGTTGACCAGGGTAGGATGCGTGACCACCTTGCGGTCCTTGTCCAGAATAAAGGCGTACCCCTTCTTGCCGAAGGAGACCGTCCGGACGATGTTAGTGATCTTGTCCAGCGTGAGATCGAGCCCGATGACCCCGGACCCGTCGGCCAGCGTCTGGGCGATCGTCACGACCATCTTGCCGCTGCCGTCCGCCGTTTCATAGGGAGCGGTGAGGATCGCCTTGCCCTTGGCGGCGACCGCATTCTGATACCAGGGGCGTTTCCGCGGATCGTAATCCTTGGGCAGGGTTGCGACGGGCGCCAGCGTCATCGTCCCTTGCTCGGTTCCTATGTAAATGCTCTGAACCTCGGGATGAAGCGAAGCGTAAGCAAGCAGCTCTTTGGAAACGGTCGCCTGCGGCGACGATTTGTTGTAAACCGCCGATAGGCTCGATACCTGTTTGAGCTTCTGGTCCACTGTGTCGTTGACGATGGAATTGAGCATTTGCACGTTCTGGTCTACCGTCGCCTTGACCTCGTTCTGAAGGCTCTTTCGCGCAGTCTCGTAGGACAGCGAGCCGATGAGGAGCGCCGGAACCAAAAGCAACAGCGTGAAAGCGGCGACCAGCCTCGTTTTGATCGAACCGCCGCTGAACCGGCTTCTCCGGCCCTTTTTTCTCCGATCCGCTCCGTGCGGCAGCTCGTCCGGCGTTTTTGTCTCCATATGGTTGATCCCCTTTTCCTCTCCGATTGTTTCCTATCTCTATATGGCCATCTTGACGATCTTGGTCTGGTGATAAGGGCCGAGCTCGCGGTATTCGGCTTCCACTTTGACGACAGGCGACAAAATCCGGTAAGGCGGAACATAGACGATCCGCCCTTCTTCTCCGGTGCTCAGATGCACCTTGCTGCCGGTATAGCAGGGAGGCATGCGGACGAGGAACGTGCTGAGCACATAGGGATCGAACAGGGCAAGTCCTGTTGAGGAAAACATCTCGAAAGCCGCGAAAGGATTGACTCCCTTCTTGTAGATCCGATCCGTCGTCATGGAATCGAAAACGTCGGCCACGGCGACGATGCGGGACAGGATTCCGACTTTGCTCAGCGGGGTTTGCGCGGGGTAGCCCTTGCCGTCCAGGCGCTCATGGTGGAACAGTGCGGCGTCCCGGACATCCTGGGAGAGATCGGGAATTTGGGCGAGCAGGTTGTAGCCGAGCAAAGGATGCTGCTTGATCACCGCGAATTCCTGATCGGTGAGCTTTCCCGGCTTTTTGAGGATCGAATCGGGAATCAGCAGCTTGCCGACATCGTGCAGGAGCCCCGCCTGAACCGCCTTGCGGATCTCTTCCCGGGGCAGACCCAGCCAGGTTGCCACAATCAGGCTGTAAAACGCTACGTTCACGCTGTGGGAATAGGTGTATTCATCCTTCATGCGGACCTCGGTCAGGCATTCCGCGATTCTCGAAGGCTGATCGAGGTAGGGGACCAGCCGGTCGGCGATCTGCTCCACTTCCGCCGCGTTCATCCGTTCCCCCGCGATCAGCCTCTTGGAAATCTCGTTGATCTTTCCGATGCCGAGCGCGTAATCCCGCATCAGGGAAGCTCGGGAATCAACTTGCCGGAGGACGTGGACTTCCTCGACATGGTGCTCTGTCAGCCGCTGCTTGATGTACTCGTTCATGGTGCTGTTACGGGTAATGAGAAGTACGCCGTTCGGCAGGATGACATCCTGCGCCAAAATATCTTCGTCTCTGCACTCGTTTACTGCTACTTTTCTCCCTTTCATCTCATCACCTTTACGTCCCGTTACCCTATGCAGATCACCTTGATGTAAAAAACAGTACGTACCCTTGCTTAGAATTTTGTGGCTCTCTATGAGAATATGAAAAACGCCATAATTCGTCAATAATTGTATGATAATGTCGAAATATAGACAATATCATAACACTTGCACGCATGAAAGAGCAGTCCGGAGGGAATCTCCAGGACTACTCTTAGTATCGGCATGCTGGTTCAATTAATGAACATGAAAAATGGAAGCCGCCGCTGGTCCTATATTCGGCTCAGGTCCGCCGCCTGATCAGTCGGAGTCCGCCGTCCGGAAACCGGTTCCTCGGAGAGGCCTTCGCCTTGGGATGCGCCAAAATAACGTATCCGGCATGTTAGTTCAGCGCAGCTCCTTGGTCCTTGGCTTGACCTGAGGCCGTCTGGCCGGTTGCACCCGGCTTGCGCCCGCCGCCTTCAAAGCCTTGGCCGCGTTAACGCGCCCGAATCTCCAGGAAGAGCCGGTTCCGGCGATGCGGTCCGCCGTTGCCTGAATCCGCGAGCGGATAGCCGATCCGGACAGCCCTCGGGACGCGAGCAGGCCGGCGACGCCGCTGACGAACGGGGCGGCCATGGACGTCCCGCTGAGCGCCTGATAGGTGCCGACGGGGTAGGTCGACAGGATATTCGACCCCGGTGCAGCGACGCCGACCCACTTGCCGTAGTTGGAGAAGCTCGCCTTCTTGCCCCTCTCATCCAGAGCGGCGACGGCGATCACCCGGGCGAAGGCTGCCGGATAGCAGCGGTTCTTCTTGCCGTCGTTGCCTGCGGCTCCGATCAGAACGGCCCCTTTCTTGCGGGCATAGGCGACGGCGTCTTCCTCCAGCTTGGAGCGTTCCGAGCCGGTAAAGCTCATATTGATCACGCGGGCTCCGCGGTCCGCGGCGTATTGAATTCCCTGCACCACCTGATGGATGGTGCCGCCGCCGGCCGCATCCAGCACCTTGACCGGCAGGATGCGGCAATTCGGGGCTGTGCCGGCGATCCCGGTGCCGTTGTTCGTCGCCGCCGCGGCGATGCCGGCCACATGCGTGCCGTGTCCGTTGTCGTCGTCCGTGTTCTCATTGTTGCCGACAAAATTGTATCCGGTGATGAGCTTCTTTTTCAGATCCGGATGGCTCCGCTGCACCCCCGTGTCAACGACGGCGATGATGATCTTTTTTTTTCCGGTGGAACGGTTCCATGCCTCGGGCGCCTGAATGGCCCGCAAGCCGTATTGCTGGCGGTAGAGCGGATCGTTCGGGACAAATGAGGCGCGGCGGGAATAATTCGGCTCGACATACTTGACGCCGGCATGCTTCTTATAGCGGTCAAGCGCCTGTTTCAGGCTGCCCTTCACCTCGATAATATCGTAACCCAGCTTGTTGTTGCAGCAGATGAGCCGATCGCCATGCTTGTGACAGGTTGTTGCCACCGTCGTGCGCGAGACGCCCGGCCGATACTTCACGATGATGTGGTTAGCGGCATGGCCCATGGGCTTTACTCTGATGGTAATGGGACTCTCCTCCTCGTCCTTCGCGGACAGACGAATAAGCGATCCCTGCATCTTATGAGCAAGCCGTGCCGAAAGCGCGGGCGGATGGACCGTCTGCGCCTTCATTTTTCGCGTTTAATCTTGAGTGGATGTCGAAGACGGCAAAAAGCTCCTGCAAACCCGCCCGCTCGCACGGGGATGGGCTTGAAGGAGCCGGCGCCGGCATATGGCCGGGCAATTGCACAGATAACCAGGCGATTGACAGATAGAAGGGCGATTGCACAGAAAGCCGGGCGATTACAGCACGCCGTTCTGCTTGAAGAAGTCCAGGCAGCGCTCGACGCTCTTGATGGAGCTGTCGGAGAAGCCTTCCTGCTCGACGATGTAATAGCGGATGCCGGCCTGCGGCGCCGCTTCCAGCGCGCTCTTCAGGTCCACTTCGCCCTTGCCCACTTCGGCGTCGCTCGCGCCGGGACCGAAGTCCTTGAAGTGAGCGAGCGGAATCCGACCGGCGTAGCGGTTCACATAATCCACCGGAACCTGTCCGCCGACATGCACCCAGCCGAGATCGAATTCGACGGCGAGGTATTCGGCGGGGACGAGCTCCAGCAGATGGTCGATGACCGGCTTGCCTTCCACGAGCTTGAACTCGAAGGCATGGTTGTGATAGCCGTATTTCAGACCGGCAGCCGTAACCTGGCGGCCGGCAGCCTCAAGGATCACCGCCAGCTTGCGGATATCGTCCATCGTCGGCTCCTCCGGAAGCGGCGCCCAGGGGGTGATGATGTATTCCAGGCCGAGCTCCTTGGCGTATTCAATCTCTCTCGCGAGATTGGCCGGAATGTTGTCGGGGTCGTCGAACGTCAGGCCCACATGGGCGGAAGGCGCTTTCAAACCGAGCTCGTCGAGCAGCGCTCGCAGCTCCTTGGCAGGCGTTCCAAAGTAACCGGCAAATTCCACTGCCTGGTATCCGAGATCCGCCACCTTGCGAATCGTCCCTAGAAAGTCATGCTCCGTCATATCCCGCAGCGAATACAGCTGCAGTCCCACCACCGGTTTCGTCATGCCATCCACCATCCTCGGGTTCTCCATTTTTGGTTTCTACCCTTCTGATTATACCCCGAGGCGGGAAGATTGCTATTCCGGCTTTTGGGACTTTCTTTTGTGATTTTGGCATTCTTCCGGCATGAGGCAAGGATTGGACGATCCGCGGAAATGGGATAAGATAACGATAACAAGCCGCGTCCGAAGACGCGGCGGCAAAGGAGAGAGAAACATGACCACCGAATTATCCCCGCTGGTCGACTTGCTTGGCCTGAGGCCTCATCCGGAGGGAGGCTGGTTTCGGGAATGCTGGCGCACCCGGCAGGAAATTCCCCGCGCCGCGCTTAGCCCCGACTACAGCGGAGCGAGAGCCGCCGCCACCGGCGTCCACTTCCTGCTTCATCCCGGCGAGATCTCCAATTGGCATCTCGTGCTGTCGGACGAGCTGTGGATCTGGCAGTCGGGCAGCCCGATCGCGCTGACGCTCGGCGGCTCCGGAGAGCTGCCCGTGCCGGGAGAAACCGCCTTGCTCGGCATGGATGTTGCCGCCGGACAGAAACCCGCCGCGCTCGTTCCCGGCGGCGTCTGGCAGATGGCCGGGCCGGTCGGAGAAGAGCCGGCCTTCGCCACCTGCATCGTCGCGCCGGGGTTCAACTTCGCCGACTTCCGGCTGGAGCCGGAAGAAGGATAAGCGGGGGCGTCTCCTTTCCTTCCCGCTATGCCGGATTCACGAATCCAGTTGGCGGTACAGCTTGCTCTCCACGGCATATTCGAAATCTTCGATATCGACCACGATCACCGGAATGCCCTGCTCCAGGATGCGGTCGACCAGCTCGAACTGGTCGGTCAGGAGCAGGGCTTTTTCCCGTGCCGCCGCCAGGATCAGCTCGGTGTCGATCTCATTGAAATCCTCGCCATACTCGGCATCCTCGACGGTATTGATCATCGCTACGGTCACGTTGTCGGCGAGCGGCAGCGAGGGCGTTACCCGCCAGGGCACGAGCAGGGCATTCTGAATCTGCTTGGCGAAGAACGGCAGCTCGAAGAACTCGATCAGCCGTTTGATCGTGTTCCGCAGCTCTTCGGGATCGATATCGACCACGATTGGCTCCGGGTCCTCCAGGTAGTCGTACAAATCGGTGATCGTCGAAGCCGGTACAAGAAATTCCACCGGCTCCTCCGGTACAAGCAAATTGCCATAGACCGCCAGCATGACGGCTTCGGTTACGAAACGGATTGGCATGACAGAATCGATTCCTTTTTTTGCTTCCATCCTATCACTGACGAGGGGTGAGCGCAAACTTCATGCCCCGTAATGCCGAAATCGAGGTCGGCGCTGGGAATCCAGGAAAGCCAGGGCGGGCGAGAGCAGGGGAACGGATGACTGTTGTGGCAGAGGGGAGCAGCGGGTACGGAGGGCCGATTAGAGACATGTGCAAATGGAAAGGAAAAGCACTCTGAAAATGGTGTCATCTCGATCAGGCGGCCTGGCCGGACAACGGACATTTGCGACGCTTATCCGGCCATAATCGTCTCATCCCACCCGTAACGGACATGCGGAACGCTCAGCAGCAGAATTTTGCAGATAGAAGAGAAAATCGCGGGTTAGGCGCCGCTGATGTCCGTTACATCGCCAAATTGGTTGGCACCGGCCTGTAACGGTCGCTCATGTCCGTATACTGGGTTTTGAGCAAGGCCGATGGGCTCAACGCAAAAAAAAGCCTCTGCCCGGCGAAGGACGGAGGCTTGGGATTGAAAGACGCGGCAAGGTTCGGCTAGTTCGGCTAGTTCGGCTAGTTCGGCTAGTTCGGCTAGTTCGGTTAGTTCGGACGGCTCAAGCGGAGACGGCGACTCCTTGCTTCAGCTCCTCGCGGACGCAGGAGATCACCCGCGCCTGCTCCTCTTCCGTCAGCGAGGAGCCGGAGGGCAGGCAGATGCCCGCTCCGAACAGGGCTTCGCAGAAGCTCTCGCCGGGAGCGTGCGGGTAATAGGCCGCGCCCGCGAAGAGCGGCTGCAGGTGCAGCGGCTTCCAGACCGGGCGCGCCTCGATGTTGCGCTCAGCGAACGCGCGCAGCAGCGCGGCCGACGTCGCCCCCGCTTCCGCGGGGTCGATCGTCAGCACGGTGAGCCAGCGGTTGGAACGGCTGCCGGCGGGCTCCGGCATGAAGGAGACGCCCGGCAGATCGCCCAGCTCGCTCTCATACGCGGAGAAGATCAGCCTTCTTAAGCGAACGCGCTCTTCCAGCACCTCCAGCTGAGCCCGGCCGATGCCGGCCAGCACGTTGCTCATGCGGTAGTTGTAGCCCATCTCGCTGTGCTGATAGTGCGGAGCCGGGTCCCGCGCCTGGGTGGCCAGAAAGCGGGCCTTCTCCAGCGCCCCGGTGTCGTCCGACACCAGCATGCCGCCGCCCGAGGTCGTGATGATCTTGTTGCCGTTAAAGGAATAGACGCCGAATTTGCCGAAGGTGCCGCTCGCCCGGCCGCGATAGCTGGAGCCGAGAGACTCGGCGGCGTCTTCGATGATCGGCACTCCGTAGCGGTCGCACAGAGCGGCGATCTCTTCCATTTTCGCGCTCTGCCCGTACAGATTGACCACGATGACCGCCTTCGGCAGCTTTCCCTCCCGCTCCGCGTCCTTGAGCGCCCTTTCGAGCGCCTGCGGAGACATGTTCCAGGTATCCGGCTCGGAATCGATGAAGACCGGCTCGGCCCCCTCGTAGCGGATCGGATTGGCGCTGGCGATGAAGGTGAAGCTGGAGCAGAAGACCCGGTCTCCGGCCCCGGCGCCGAGGAGCCGAATGGCGAGATGAATGGCGGCGGTGCCGGAAGAGACGGCGGCGGCGCCGCGAATGCCCGCCCAGTCTGCCAGCTCGCGCTCAAAAGCGTCGACATTCGGACCGAGCGGAGCGATCCAATTGGTATCGAAGGCTTCCTGAATATAGGACAGTTCATTTCCGCTCATATGCGGCGGCGACAGAAAAATGCGTTTTCCGGACGATAGACTAGGCATACAATCCCTCCATTCGAAATAACGGCCTGAGGGCCGGAATATCCCGCAGCTCCTGCATGCGGGCAATGCGGTAATGCGCTTCATAACCGGGAGCGGGAGCCGCTCTTCCCGGACCGCTATAGATTCCCTCTCCCCGGTCGATCTGCACGGTGGTCCATCCGAGCCGGTTGGCCGCGACGAAATCTTTGGCCGGGTTATCGCCGATGTACAAGCAGCGGCCGGGAGCAGCCTGAAGCATCTGGCTCGCCGCCTCGTAGGGCACCGGGCTCGGCTTCCAGTGCTCCCGGCCGAACAGGTCGGTCAGGATGACCGCCTGCATGCGCTCCCTCAGCCGCAGAGCCTGCACCTTGCGCTCCTGGGTTTCCAGGAAGCCGTCGGTGATGAGCCCCAGCTTCACGCGCCCCTCCAGCTGCCGCAGCACCCATTCGGCGTCCGGCAACAGGCGGATATCCGGCCGGTGCTCGCGGTAGCAAGCCACGCAAGCGGCGATCCGCTGCTCGTCGCAGGGGATGCCCAGAAGATCGAAGGTCCGGTTGAAAATGCGGCTCTTGTCCGCTCCCTGATAGAGAAGCGCGGCCGCCTCATAGAACCTCTCCGCTCCGCAGAGCTCGTCCAGATAAGCCCCCACCGCGCGAAATCCGCTCAGGGCGTAATCCTTTTCCGCCGCCAGCGTGTCGTCGAGATCAAATACAACCGCTTCGATCGCCATGCCGCTCACCCGCAAAAAACAGCATCGTCATACCGGTACATGCTGAGGTTGTCCTTCCAGCTATAATCGGGCTCGCCCAGCTCCATGCCCCGGCACATCCGGATCGTCCACAGCGGAAAATCCGCCCCGGCCGCGATAGAGAGCGGAACGCCGCCGCCGAAGCGGGGGTTGATCTCGATAAAAGAGAGGCCGCCGTCCTCCTGCTTGAAGCACTGCAGGGTGATGCAGCCGACCGCCCCCGGCAGGCATTCCACCACGCTCGCCGCTGCGGAGATTAGCACCGGGTCCTTCCTCGTGATGCCTTTGCTGACTTCGCCCGCTCGCGTTTCCACCCGCAGCCGCGGAACGATCGTCTTGATCCGGCCGCCGAAGTCCACGAAGGCGTCGAGGGTGTATTCCTCGCCGCGCACCAGCTCCTGAACCATGGAGCCGGGTATGTACTCCTTGAAAAATTCCAGCTCGCGCTCGTTTCGCACCACCGTCACCCCTTGGCCCGAGCTGCCGGTCCGCGGCTTGACGATGAGCGGGAAGCGGTGCTCTCCCCGCTTCAGCTCCTCGTCCGAATACACGCGCGGCGTGGGGATGTCGTGAGCGCGGAAGAACTGATACGTGCCCGCCTTGTCGAAGGCGATCTCGTTCAGGAGCGGGCTGGACAGCACCAGGCGCACCCCCTCCCGCTCGAAGCGCTCGCGGCTTGCGGCAAGCAGCGTCAGCTCGGTATCGATCAGCGGGATCAGCGCCCGAATCCGCTCCTCCCGGCAAATCTCCAGCAGCCGGTCGATATAAGCGGGGTCCGTCACGCGCGGCACCAGATAATGCCTGTCGCTGTAGAACGCCGTGGGGGCCGTCGCCTTCAGATCGGCGGTGATCACCCGGCCGGCGTACCCGTGGCGGCGGTAAGTCTCCTTGAAGTCCCGAATCAGCGAGACCCTCCGGCCTGAGCTGGTGAAGAGCAAATTAGTCGGATCCATAGGCTTCGCCCCTTTCTATACGGTCGCTGCGCTCCGCCGACCCTGCGGCCTTATTCCACCGCCGAGTCGAGTTCATGATCTGCCGTTTCAGCTCGGCGACGGCCTCCCGGACGCCCCAATCGGGCGATTCCTCGCCTTTGCGGGAGACGTCCAGCATGATCGCGAGCAGGTCTTCCTGCGAAAGCTTGCCAAGATCGCTATCGTACATCGGTTCAACCCCCTTAGCGCGTCTCTTCTCTCTGCTTCCATACCCTTCCCGACTGCTTCCATACCCTTCCCGACTGCTTCTATCCCCTCGAGGCTGCTACTATCGCGGCCGGAGAGACTCCGAAGCCGTAAGGATTGTGCGACTGCCAGCGCCAGGCGTCCGCGCACATCTCGGCGAGGCCGCGCACGGCCTTCCAGCCGAGCTCGGCCTCGGCTCGCGCCGTGTCCGCGTAGCAGACGGCGACGTCTCCCGGCCGGCGCGGGGCGAGCGTGTAGGGGATGGTCTGCCCCGAAGCGCTCTGGAACGCCTCGATCAGCTCGAGCACGCTGTACCCCCGGCCGGTGCCGAGATTGACAGCATGCGCTCCGGCTGCCGCCGCCGTCCGCTCCAGCGCGCGCAGGTGGCCGACGGCCAGGTCGGTCACGTGGATATAATCGCGGACGCCCGTGCCGTCGGCGGTCGGGTAATCGCTGCCGAAGACCTTGAGCAGCGGCAGCTTGCCGACCGCCACCTGGGTGATGAAGGGCATCAGGTTGTTCGGGATGCCGTTCGGGTTCTCGCCGATGCGGCCGCTCCTGTGCGCCCCGACCGGATTGAAATAGCGCAGCAGCATGATGCTCCAGCGCGGGTCGGTGAGGCTGAGATCGCGGAGCATCTCCTCGATCATCTGCTTCGTGCGCCCGTATGGATTGGTCGCTCCGAGCGGCGCGCTCTCGGAGATGGGCACCGTCTCCGACAGCCCGTACACGGTGGCCGAAGAGCTGAACACGAGCCGGAACACGCCGTGCTCCTTCATCGCTTCGCACAGGTTCAAAGTGCCGGTGATATTGTTGTGATAATAGCGGAGCGGCATCCCCACCGATTCCCCCACCGCCTTCAATCCGGCGAAGTGCAGAACGGCTTCGATGGAATGCTGCGCAAACACCCGGCTGAGCCCGTCCTTGTCGAGCAGATCCACCCGGTGAACCGGGAAGGACTTGCCTGTCAGCTCCTCCACGCGGGCGAGCGCTTCCGGATGACTGTTCGAGAAGTTGTCCACGACTACGACATCGAAGCCTGCCGCAAGCAGCTCGACGCAGGTATGGCTGCCGATATAGCCGGCGCCTCCGGTTACAAGAATGGCCATCAGCGGATCCCCTCCATAGGTTCGATTTGAGCTTCAATCGGGTCGATTCGTTTCGGGCCGAACGGCAGCTTGCCGAGCAGATTCCGGCCGACGCCGAGCAGATACTTGAATTCTTCCGTCCGGAAGAACACGACGGCATAGATGAGATTGAGCGCCGCGAAGCAGGCGGCCGCCTTGACGAGGAAGGGCAGCCAGCCGCCGGAGGGAAGGGTGTCCGCCAGGAGATCGACCGCCGCGAAAGCCGTCAGGCCGATCGCCGAATACCCCAGGTAACGCAAGTAATAATCGCGCAAAGGTCGACGGAACACTTTTCGGTAGACGAGGCGGGGGGTGTACCAGAACGGTACCGCCAAGGCGCCGATCAGGCTGCCCAAGAACACCCCGGCGATGCCCAGCGGGCGGACGAGCACGATCGCCGCCGCCAGATTGATCGCCGCCTGCAGGAGCGGAGCGAACCGGTCCTCGTGGAAGATGCCGGCGGTCGTCTTCACCGTCGAGATCGTGCTGCGCATGCCCCGCTCATAGAAGATGAGGAGCATCAGGACCACCGCACCGTGCCCCATCAGGAACTTGGGACCGATCCAGACGGTGATGAACGGGCCTATGAGCACGTAGAGCAGAATGGCGAACATCGAGTACAGCCAAAAGTTGACCAGCATCGCGATGTTGTATACGGAATAGACTTTCTCGGTCGATTCCTTTGCCACCAGATTGCCGATGCTGTGGTACATGTTGTTGAAGATCTGATTGACGAAGGTCCGGCTGATGTCGATCAGCATCTTGTAATTGGAGTACAGCCCCACCGCCGCCAGGCTGACGAAGGAGGAGATGATCAGGCTGTCCGCGCCGAAGACGAAGTAGCCGCCGATGTTCTGCAGCACGATCGCCTTCACGTTGCGGATGATCGACCGGCGCGTGTCGGGGTCGAGCTTGCCGTCCGTGCGCTCCCCCAGGAAAGGATAGCGGCGGCTCACCAAGCGGTTCAGAACGATCGAAGTGGAAACGGTGAGCAGGCAGTCGATGACGAGAAACAGGATGTAGTTTTTCGTATAGTAGAGAATCGCGATCTTGAGGCAGGCGGACAGGATGGCAGAGAGCGAATAGGCGACCGTCACGATGTAGGATTTTTGATTGACGTTCAGGAAGGACAGGCGGCTCTGGAACAGATAGGGCATCACGGTGTTGACGAGGAAAATCAGGAAGATCAGGTGAACATGAGCCACATTGGCGTCTTTGACGAAAAAGCCGAGGAAGGGCATAAACGAGAGTCCGAGCAACCCGACGACGAGCGCGATGACGAGATAGGCTTTCCGGTAGAGCTTCATCAGGACCTTGATGCGCTCCACATCGTTCTCCGCCACCGGCTTGTACAGGTTGTAGACGATGCTCGCGCCGATGCCCGCCTCGGCGAGCGAGAGCATGGCCAGAATGCTCGTAAACAGCCCGTTGACGCCCAAGTACTCGACCCCGAGGGTGGAGATGAAGACGCTCCGCGAGATGAAGCTGAGCAGAGTGATGATCAGCTGATTGCCGATGCCCGCGAAGATGTTGATCATTGTGTTTTTGACTCTCATGACACGCCTCTTTCCCGGCCTTTCGTCCCGTTCTGATATCGCCTGGCTCTAAACGAGCATGGTCCTAAAGCGAGCATGGTCCTAAAGCGAGCATGGTCCTAAACGACATACCCGCGGCCATGCGGTAGCGAATCTTCCATCTCCCGCTTGTCTTGCTCGGAAATCCTCAGCGGTTCCTCAGATAGCCAGCGGTTCAGCCGGGCTCTTGCATAGCTCGCGAGCTTGCGAATCATGGCCGCGGTTCATCTCCTTGCTCTCGTTCAGGGCGTAATGGGCGCGCAGGGCGAATCCTTGCGTGAACGGCAGGATATCGAACCGCGCGGAATAGACCCCGATGTCCTTCGTATCTCCCTGGGAAAAGTCGATCTCGCCGCTGCGCCGGGTAACGCGCATGAGGTAGGCGAGGGCCCGCTCCGCGCCGGCCGAGGCCGAAGTGGCCAAGCTGCCAGAGCCGGCCGGGCTGATCGAGCTAGCCGGGCTGGCCGGGCCGACCGAGCTGGTCGAGCTGGCCGAGCTGGCCAAGCTGGCCGAATTGGCTGGGCCGCTAGAACCGGCCAGGCCGACCGAGCTGATCGAGCTGGCCGTGCCGGCTTCGGAGGCCGCGCCGATCAACGGGGCTCGGGCGAGGAACCAGGCGAGCGCGGCGGTGGCCGACGAATCGGCGGCGGCTTCGGGGCGGGTGGCCGCCCAGGTCCACGCGCCAGAAGGCTGCTGCAGGCGGAGGACGGCGCGGGCGTAGGCCGCGACCATCTGCGTCAGCTCCGGCCGGGCGGGGTGAGCGCCCGGAAGCTCGCTTAAGGTGTCCGCGAGACCGAGCGCGAACCAGGCGAGGCCGCGGCCCCAGCCGTAGAGGCCGAGCGGCGCCCGCGTGTCCACCTGGTACGCGTGGCAGGGAATGCCGAGCCCGGGATGCAGCCCGTGCCGCTCGAATTCTCGCAGCTGGCGGAGGGCCAGCTCGACGCATTCGCTCCTGCCGAACCGGACGCCGTAGGCGGTCAGGAAGGGGCAGATGAAGCCGACGGTATCGACGTATCGGTAGCTCATCATCGCTTTGCGGTAGCCGGCGGTTCCGTCTTCGCCGAGATGCCGGCGGATCATCGCCCATACCGCGTCGAAGGCCGGGCGGAAATGATTCGCATCCACCTTCGGCAGCTTCATCACCGCATAGGCGAGGATCGCCGCGTCTACGTTCTCGGGCGGCTGCCGCCAGCTCCCGTCCGGGAGAAACCGCCGCGCCAGATAGCGGCGCAGCTCGCGGGCGGCGTCCCCGTCCGGCCGCAGGCGCAGCGCCTCGCCCAAACCGAGCAGCAGCGCCCCTTCCTGCCACTGCTGAATGGAGCTGCGCGAGTATTGGCCGCGCAGCCTGTCTACCAGCACCAGCCGCGACTGATCCGTCAGCTTGACCGTCGGCGTGCGGCCCACCCAGCGGACCGCCGTCCGCCGGACCGCTTCCTCCCACCCGGCCGCGTCTTCATACCGGCCGATATGAATCCGGGCGAGCCACGTGCGGAAGACCGGCACGAGATCGAAGAGCAGGACGATGGCGGCGAGGGCGATCAGGAGAGCGGCGATGAACCAGGCCATCACGCACTCGCCCCCTCTCCGATGAACCGGTACAGCTTGGCGATTTCGCCTTCCGTCCCCAGCTCCAGACCGGCCAGCCGGCTCGCGAAGGAGCGGGCCAGCTCCTTGTCCTCGATCAGGCGGCCGATTCCGGCCGCCAGCGCCACCGCATTCATCTCGACGATGAGGCCGGTCTCGCCGCTCTTGATCTGGTCGCCCGCCGTGGTGAAATTCGTCACCACGATCGGCTTGCCCATGATCATCGCTTCGTCGATGGCGATTGACTTGCCTTCAAAGCGCGAGGGCTGCACATAGATATCCGCTTCGCGCAGGCAGGGATAAGGATTGTCGCTCATCCCCGGCAGGAAGAAACGCCGCTCCAGGCCGTGCCGGCGGATGAGCCGTTCCAGTTCCGGCCTCTCCTCGCCCTCGCCGATCACGGTCCAGCTGATGTCCTTGCCGCTGTCTGCGAGCAGGCGGCAGGCTTCCACCGCCATGTCGAAGCCCTTTTGGGCATTCAACCGGCCGATGGACAAAATCTTCACCGCCGCCGGCGGCAGCGAGGCCGGCTCGTTCGCCAGCGTCCGGATCGAGCGCGGGGAGACGATGTTATAGATCACCTCGATCTTGGAAGCGAGGCTGGGAAACTGCCGTTTCAGCGTCCCGGCGCATTCCTCCGAGACCGTCACCAGATGATCCAGCCGGTGAAAATACGGAAAGTCGATCCGCGCGTCCATTCCGAGCTTGTTGTAGTCGATGTGAATGAAGCCGAGCTTCTTCCTGGCCTTCACCTTCTCGATGCAGTAGTAGATCGGGTTCTTCTCGAGAAAGCCGATCGCCGCGTCGTACTCGCCGGCGAGCGGGGGAAGCGAGCGCGAGAGATGCTTCCACACCCGCTGCTCGCAGCGCGCCCGGTTCGGCTCGCGGCGGAACAGCCAGGCTGCTTGAATCCGCCCGGCTGCGGCGCGGAAGCGGCCGCGCCTAAGGTTCGCCGCCACCGCCGGGGCGAGCGGCATGTCGTAATAGCGGTAGCCGGCCGGCTCCGGAAGTACGCGCACCGGCTCGGGAATCTTGCTCAGAAACAGCCCCTCCTGCCGGAACAGCATGAGATCCACCTCATATTCGCCGTAATCAATCGTATTCAGGAGCGAGACGAGCGATTTCTCCGCACCGCCGCAGCCCAGGTTGTTCATGATAAACAGCAGCTTTTTCTTCCTCATGCGCTTCCCGCGCCTCCTCTCCGTCCCGCTATTCGTCCCGCTATTCGTCCCGCTCTCCGTCCCGCTCTCCGTCCCGTTATCTTCCCGCTCTCCGTCCCACTCTCCGACCGCCGATCTCGCCGGTTGCGATGCCTCGACACCGCTCTCGCCGCTTGGCCGCTCTCACGCAAAGGAGCTGCGCCAAAATAACGTATCTCGCTTTTTTCACCGACTGCCCGATTTGTTTACGTTCTTTTTGTGTTCTTCCGGCATGTTATTTCAGCGCAGCTCCAAACAGCCGCTCCAGCTTTTCCATCTCCGCTTCGGTTCCGAGCAGGCTCGCGGCCAGCTGCTCCGCGAACCGGCGGCGCAGCCCGGGGCTGCCGATCAGCCGTTCAACGCCGTCCGCCACCGCTTCCGGAGCCATGCCGACGATGAGCCCCTCAACCCCGTGGACGATCTGATCCCCCGCCGTGCTGAAATCGGTGACGACGATTGGCTTGCCGAGAATCTTCGCTTCGTCGATGGCAATCGACTTTCCCTCGTACCGCGAGGTCTGCACATACAGATCGGCCTGCTTCAAATAGGGGTAAGGGTTCGCCTTCAGCCCGAGCAGCACGAAGCGGCCGGTGAGGCCGTTCCTCTCAATCAGCTCCTCCAGCCGCCCTCTCTCCTCCCCTTCGCCGATCACAAACCAGCGAACGGCGCGACCCCGGTCCAGCAGGCGGCGGCAGGCGGCGATCGCGGTCTCGAACGCCTTTTGCGCATGCAGCCGGCCGATGGAGAGGATGATCGTTTCGCCCTCCGTCCGCCCGTAGAGGTCCTCCTGCCTCTCCTCCGCCATGCGGGCGATCATCGCCGGGGAGACGATGTTGTAGACGACATCGATCCTGGCGCCCAGTTCCGGGAAGTTGCGGCGGAGAATGCCGGCGCATTCCTCCGAGACGGTGACGATATGATCCAGCTTGCGAAAATACGGCAGGTCAAACGCCGCGTCCATCCCGTGCTTGTCATAATCGATATGCACCCAGCCGATCTTCTTCCGCGCCCGCACCTTGTCGACGCAGAAGTAATTCGAGGTTTTCTCGAGGAAGCCGACCGCCACGTCGTAGGAACCGGGAAGCGCCGGCAGAACGCGCGACAGCCTTTTCCAGTTGAGCTGCTCGCTGCGGCTCGTCCCCGCCATCCGGCTCACCAGCGCGAACAGCAGGCGGCTGGCGGCAAGCGACAAGCGCCCACGCCCCAGGTAGTGCAGAACCGACCTCGCGAGCGGCTGCGCAAAGCTCCGGTACGATTCCGGAAGCGACAGCACCCGGACTTCGCCGGGCAGGAAGTCCATGAACAGCCCTTCGTGGTGCAGGAGAAACAGGTCCGCCTCGTACCGCGAATAATCTAGCTGCGACAGCAAGGTCACCAGGCTCTTCTCGCCGCCTCCCGCGGACAGGCTGGGGATGATGAACAGCAGCTTTTTTTTCATAGGCTCCTCCCGCTTATCCCGCTTATCCCGCTTATCCCGCTTATCCCGCTTATCCCGCTTATCCCGCCACCTCGCAGAGATAATCGACCGCTCTTAGCGACATCTGCTTGATGCGGGGAATCGATTCGGCCAGCTTCGCCTTCAGTGCGTCCTCTTCGGCGACCATCTCTTCGAAAGCGGCGATCAGCTTCGCCTGGTCGGAGATCTGCTCGATGCCCAGCACCAGCTTCTCTTTGCCGAACAGATCGCGGGCAATGCCCTTGGACTTCACGCTGTAGCCGAGCACGAGCGTCGGAACGAGACTCGAGTACGCGGCGATGGTGGCGTGGGTCCGTGCTCCGATGAAGAAGCGCATGCGGGCGATGTAGCCTTTGTACTGGGTGGCGTTCAGGTGGCCCGGCAGGAGCAGCACCCGCCCCGTCGGCGCGAACTCGCGCTCGAATTCCTGCAGGAGCTCGTAATCGTTGTTTCCCTCCTCCACCACATGGGGGGTGAGAGCGACGGTCATATCGGTCGCAGCGAGAATGTGCCGGATGAGCGCCTTCGCCGCTTCCCGCGATTTCTCGTTGCGGCGGTAGACGAGCGGGCTGAAATTGAAGCCGACCGTGTTCCCGGGCTGCCAGCCGGGAGGGAGCGGAAGCTCCTCCTTGTCCAGCGTGAACGCCGCGTCGGCGCACAGCCGGACGTTCGTCAGGCCCTTGCTCCTGAGCATCTCGCAGGTCAACGTCTCGCGGGCGAGGATAAGATCGAACAGTCGCAGGTCGGCGAGCTTGCGCTCCGACATGTCCTCCTCGCCGATCGAGCAGCCCCAGAGCACGAGCTTCTTGCCCCGCTCCTTGACGCGCCGGTCGATCTCGTACCAGCCCGGCTGCTCCCCGTAGCAGTAGTTGTCGCCGCCGATGGAGAGGCAGACGTCCACCTGCGGAATGTGCCGGATCACGTTCTTGTGCATGCGGCCGAGCGCGTAGGATTCGTCTCCCCGCAGCTTGTAGGAGAGCGCCGAGAGAAAATAGTCCATGCTGTACTTCGCTACCGGCTGCGCCTTGGCGTCGTGAATCTCGTCGACCTTGTCGAGGATCCGGTCCGTCTCCGGGCGTTCGGAAGCGAGCAGAACCCGGGCGCCGGCGATCTTGCTTTTGATCAGCTGCGTGGAAGAACGGACGATGGCCTCGCAGCCCCGGTTCAAGCTCCCCGCGTGGGCGAACATCATGATTTTCATAGCGCTTCTTGCCTCCGGTTTCCATTATTTCGCAGCCGGCTGTAGGTTGCGACCGCGTAGAGCCCCGCGGTCAGCCGGCGTTTCATCAGCCACAGCACGCAGCGTTCGTAGCGGCCCGCCGCCGGGTAGCGCTCCGCCCAGTACAGGGGCAGAGCCTCCCGCACCTTGGCGTGCCCGACCATCCGGCGGACATACGCGAAGCGCCGGCGAAAAGGAACCCCCGGCGTCGGCGTAAAGTAGAGGTAGATGTAGGACTGGACGCTGTAAATCAGCTTGACGGCTTTATGCCGGCGCAGGCTCTCCTCCGGCAGCCCTGTGGCTGCCTCGATCGCCGGGATGCGGGTCTCGTAGACAGCGAGCGCCCGCCCGAAGTAGTCCTTGGACAGAATGTCTCGGGTGGCGCTGCCCGGCACCTCCCGGTAGCGATAGCCGAGGTAATCGAGAAACCGCACGGAGGCGGCATGGGCGAATGCCTCCAGGTTGAAGCGGGCGTCCTCGCCGAGGGCGACTCCGACGGGGAAGCGAAGATCGTGGCGGCGGATCAGATCGGCTCGGTACAGCTTCGTCCAGACCGCGTTGAGGTTGTCCTCGCGCAGGAAGTAGGGCAGGATTTCGCGGTGGATCGCCTCCCTGCCGAGCGGCCTGTCCGCCGGGAAGGGGTAGCGGGCCGCGACCTGCCGACCCTCCTGCTCGCTCGCGAACGTCGAGACGGCAATATCGCAGCCGCCGTCCGCGCAGGCCGCCAGGTACAGCCGCTCGTAATACTCCGGCTGCACGGTGTCGTCCGCGTCCGCGAAGCCGATCCAGGCCCCGCGGGCCGCTTCCAGCCCGCGGTTGCGGGCGGCGCTCGCGCCGGCGTTGTCCTGGCGGATCACCCGGATGCGGCTATCCCGCCGCCGGTACGCCTCGAGGATGGCCGGGCTGCCGTCGCGCGAGCCGTCGTCGACGCAGACGAACTCGCAGCCCGCAAGTGTCTGGGCGAGGAGCGAGTCCAGGCATTCCGCGAGGTAGCACTCGGCGTTGTAGACCGGGACGATGACGCTGACGTGAATGTCCATGCAGATCACGCTCCTCCTTCCTGGTAGCGGATGCGCCTTGCCATCCGGTAGGCGCAGAGAAAGGGCCGCAGCGGAAAGTACAGGAAATGCGCCCGAACCGGCAGCGGCAGCGTGCGGGCATCTTCATAGAAGGGATACAGCAAGCTCAGGGTGAACAGCAGCTTGTAGGGCGGAGCCATCTGCGCATACAGGTGGCGGCGGTGGTAGCGGTTTACGTCCTCCGGCAGCGGATCATCGTGCAGGTTGAGCATCCGCCGGACGTAGAACATCGCCTCCTCCGCCAGCTGTCCGGCCCGGCGCGTCCGCGCCAGGCTGTCCAGCGCGGCGGTGAGCGGCGTGCCGAGGAGCCGCCGGGCGAGCGCCAGCGCCTGCCCGCCGATGGGCAGCAGCCAATGCTTCCGCAGCAGGCGGCAGAGCTCGTCTTCGTTCAGCCCCTGGCGAACGAGCCGGTCGATGTCCAACAGCCACCTCAGCCGCGACCAACCGTGGCGCGCCCCGTGGGAGGCGAGGAACAGGAACAGGTCCTCGCGGCCGAGGTAATAGACCGGATAGCCGGGGATGAGCGGCGTCTGCCGCCGCCGCTGCCACAGCTCCCCGAAGGAGGGCTCGCTGGACGGGCCGGGGTTCAGCCGCCAATGCACCTCCAGCTTGATCCCCTTCTCCGCATGGTAGAAGGCGATGTGGTGATGCCGCCATTTCCAGTCGCCGAGCACCGTCTCGATATAATCGTCCTTGACGTAGCCGAGGCCGGGGAGCAATTCCTCTACCCGTTCAAGCCGGTCGATCTCGACGATCAGATCGAGGTCGCAGGAGGTGCGCAGCGACAGCTCCCCGTACAGGTCCTGGGCGAGCACCGGCCCTTTCAGCATCAGCGAGCGGATGCCGGCGCGGTCGAGCTGCCGGCTCACCGTCTCCATCTCGCCGGCCAGCTGCAGCATCCGGAAGGCGTTGCGGCGGTACTCCTTGCGCAGGCTGTCCGCCGCCGGCGCCGGCAGCTCCGGGCACTCGCGCCGCTGCAGCTGCCGGTGCAGATACGGATAGACGCGGTGATGCCGGGCCAGCTCCAGGACCCGCTCCCAATCCGCTGCGCGGAACAGGTTCTCCTCTTCCTCCGTCCGGACCGCCGCCGGCCCGGAGCGGAGGAGCAGCAAGAGCAGCTCCAGCTCCTTCGGCAGCTCCGCCGATACCAGCGGATCAAGATTCCTCATGGAGTACCCCTTCTTCTCTTCGTTTGCGTCCAGCACGCGCCGTCGCACCTCGCGCGGGGAACTGCGCTCCACGCTCACAGCTCCGTCTCCCGGAAGCTGCCCCGGAAGACCGGCATGGTCGCATGCTGGGGATTCTGAATCCCCTCATGCCGCACGACCTTGCGGAGCGTCAGCAGCAGGATTTTCAGATCGAGCCGAAAGCTGCGGTTTTCCACGTACCATATGTCGAGGCGGAAGCGCTCCTCCCAAGTGATGGCATTGCGGCCGTTCACCTGCGCCCAGCCGGTGATGCCCGGCCGGACCTCATGGCGCTTCGCCTGCTCCGGGGTATAGAGCTCCAGGTATTCGGTGAGCAGCGGCCGCGGGCCGACCAGGCTGAGCTCGCCCTTGATCACGTTCGCCAGCTGCAGCAGCTCGTCCAGGCTGTACTTGCGCAAGAACTGGCCGAAGCGGGTCAAGCGGACGTGATCGGCCAGCGGCACGCCGTCCGCATCCCGCTCGTCGGTCATCGTGCGCAGCTTGTACAAGGTGAAGGGCTGGCCATGCAGCCCCGGCCGCATTTGGCGGAACAGGACCGGCGATCCGAGCTTGACCCGCACGAGAACGGCCAGCATGGCGATAAGCGGCAGAGATGCCAGAAAGAGTGGCAGCGCCACCGCGAGATCAAACAACCGTTTCATAGGACTCCCCCTCCAGCAGCAAGCAGAACTTGGCGAGCTCGCCGGAATGCCGGCTGCCAAGCCGGGACAGGCTCTCCGTGAGGCCGGCTCGCAGCTCCGGCCGGTCGATCAGCCGGCGGATGCCGGAAGCGATTGCTTCCGGCGATACCGGAACGATGAGCCCGGTCTCCCCATCCTCGATCTGCCTGCGAAAGGAGGGGATGTCCGTCACCACAATCGGCCGGCAGAGGGCGAGCGCCTCCTCCACCGCCACGCAATGGGCTTCCGTCTTCGAGGGCTGGACGTAGATGTCGCAGCGGCTCATGAACGGGTAGGGATTCGCCTGCTCCCCGAGCAGCCGGAAGCTGTCTGCGATCCCGAGCGCCTCCGCCCGCTGGTTCAGCTCCTCGGCCAGCGGTCCCGCGCCGATCAGGTTCCAGCGGACGGGATACCCTTCCGCAAGGAGAATCCGGCAAGCCGCAAGCGCCAGCCATACGCCTTTCTCATCTCCGAGCCGGGCGACGGTGGCGACGGTGATCCCGGCAAAGGAGGAGCCGGCGGCCGCCGGCTCCGGCGGCAGCGGCTCCCGGGCCAGCTCGCGGACGGCCTTCTCCGAGATGCGGTTGTGGATCACCCGCATCTGCCGGGTGAACTCGGGAAAGTACGAAGCGAGCGAATCCCGCGCCGACTCGGCCACCGTCACGATGTAGTCGCATTTGCCGAAGCTTCTCCGCTCCATCGCCGGGCAAGGCCAGCCCTGCCGCTCGCTGTAGCCGTAGTCCATGTGGTTGTAGAGGATCTTGCGGCCGGCCCGCACCTTCTCGGCCACGTAGTAATTGCAGAAGAAGTCGAGGTAGCTGATCGCCGCGTCGTAGTAGGTTTTCTGCGTGGGCAGAGCGCGGCGGTAGACCGCCCAGCGCTTGCCGACGCCCTTGCCCTTGCCCGCTCGCCCGAGCAGGGCGGCCATGACTTTGCCGCCGAGCAGGCGGAACCGGCGCTCCCTGAGCAGATACGGTACGGCCTCGCCGACCGGCATCGTGAAGGAGGGAAACAGCGGCGGCAGAACGTTCACCTCCGGCGGAACCAGCGGGAACAGCTTGCCGCTGTGGTCGAAGAGGAGCAGATCGACCTCGTACCTGTCGTAGTCGAGCTCCGACAAGAGCGTCAGCAGGCTCTTCTCGGCGCCGCCGGTGTGCAGATATTGGGTGACAAAGAGCAGCCGCTTTTTCATCGTCCTTGCCTTCCTTTCCTTCGTGGTCCTTCATTCCTTTCGGGCGTCAGGCCCGCGCTTTGGCGCTCGCGCGTAACTAACGTTTCTCGATTTTCACGCTGACTGCCCGCTTTGGGTTATGTTCTTCTTATGTTCTTCCGGCTCAAAACCCGAAATCGGTATGCTTGACCATGCCTTCCGAGTCGAAGTATCAAAAATAAGAGTAAAAAATACCGTTATTTCCCTCTATGGACCACTCACTGGCAAAATAGCGATCAAAAATATCACTATATCAGCTGGATTGACGAAAAAAAGGCTTGGTTTATTATTTAACAGTAAAAAATACCGCTATTTACCTTCCATTCCCTCTTCTCCTCAGAATAGCGATATTTTATATCGTTAAAATTTCTTATTTCCAGATGCATCCATTCGCGATCTTTCACCGGGTCGCGTCAAGTACCGATTTTCGTGATGAGCCGTTCATCCGCATGTCAGTCCGGCGCAGTTCCTTTCAGCAGCCGGCGCATGCGGGCGATCGTTCCCGGTCCGAGAAGCCGGGCGATCTGCCGCTTGATCTCGCTGCGGCGACGGACGCTCGCAGGCAGCCAGGACTTGGCGAAATGGTGAATCGCATAACTATCCGCAGTGATATAATTGCCGCCGTTGATATAGTCGTAGGGACTGAAATACGTGCGCGGGTAGAACGTCACGCCGTTGTCCAATTCCTGATACCGGCCGTTCGGCGCGAAGCCATGCGTCAGGACATTTCCGGTGATCAGCTTGGTGTTGGTCAACAGGTCCAGCGTTCCATCCGGCTTGACGAATTCGCGGGGCGCGTAGAGCTCCAGCAGCTCCTTGATCCAGGGGTGGCCCGGGCGCGCGGCCATCAGTCCGGTGGAGACGTGCCGGTCATCCTCGAACCCGCAAAAGGCTTCATGATGGAGGAAAAGATCGAGCGGCTTCAGCATCTCGACGTCCGTATCCAGATAAATCCCGCCGTGTTTGTACAGGGCGTGCAGCCGCACATAATCGCTGACGAAGGCGTACATGCCTTTGTCATACGCTTCCTTGGCGTAGCGGACGGAAGCGAGATCGAAGGTCTCCTCGTTCCATTCCATGATCGTGTAATCCTTCAGAATCTTCGGCCAGCTCTTCATGCAAGCTGCAATCTTGGGTGGCTTGGCCCCCCTGCCGAACCAGCAGTAGTGAATGATCTTCGGGATGGAACCGGCTTTTTCCACGGGATGCTCCTTTCCGTCCTAGAACACGAGATATCGGCTGCCGTAGTTGAGGCCGCCGTAGGAGATCAGGCACTCGTACATGAAGTAGAGAAAATAGAAGATCAGGATCAGGTAATAGACCAGCTTCCGGTCCTTCTCGCGGAACAGCTTGACGGTCCAGGGAATCAAGAGCAGCTGGTATAGGCCGAAGTAGATGGAGAAGCGGGCGAAGATCCAGTTCTGGGTGGCGATGAGCATGAACAACGCGTTGATCAGCGCCATATTGATGATCGGGTCAAGCTCGGGCGCCAGGCTTTTCAGCCTCTCCCTTCCATAGAAAGCGATCGCGAGCGGCGCCGCCGCCACCAGCACGCGCATCGCGTTCGCTCCCCCTTCGGAAAAGGTGGAATAGTGGCCGTATGGGGTATCGCCGATGACCGTGAACAGCGTCCCCATAAATTGGTTGAAGCCGAGCACGATCAGCACCGCCGCTCCGATCAGCAGGAAGGATTGCCTCGTCCAGGCCGGCCGCCGCACCATGAAGTAGATGGGCAGCAGGATGAGAGCGCTGCGATGGATCGTGGAGGCGAACAGCACCAGCAGGCAAAACCGTTTCCAGTCTCCGTTCAGCAAATATTTGGTCCCGGCGAAGATAATGGCGGCGGCCAGGAACTGCCGGATTCCGTTCATCGAGGTGGTGAACGCGCCGGTCGTGATGTACAGATAGAGGCTGAGCTCGTACATCCGGGAATAGCGGTACAGGACCCAGGCGATCGTTCCCGAGGTGAAGAGCGCGGTCGCGAAGACGAGCAGCTGCGGGTCGCCGCTGATCTGCTTCAGCAGGAGCTGCAGGATATTGAAGCCGAAATCCTTGCTGTAATCGATGGTCGCCCAGGTGAAGGTTTCGATCTGATAGGAATGCATGTAGAAAAAGGTATCGCCGATGTTGTTGCGCAGCCCGGCGACCAGCGTCAGCGACAGCGCCGCCACGAGCGCCGGCAGGAAGCTCGGCCGGTAGCGGACTCCCGTCTCGGCGAGAGCCGCCGGCCGGGAAAGCAAGCGGGCGTAGAGGGAAGCGGCGTACACCAAGGCGAGATTGAGCAGCATGACCGTCATGGCTTCACCCCCTGGCGGCGCTCTTCCCGGGTTTCAGGGTGGTCGAGCGGCTCGTCCAATTCAGATAGAGATACAGGAGCAGTCCGGCCGGCAGCGCCAGCACTGTGTGCCAAGGGCAAGGCGATTCCTGTACGAAGCGCGCGTTGCCGCTCATCAGGCTGCTGGAAACGTAATGCATGTTCTCCCGCATTCTTTCCTTCCAGGTGGGGGCGTACTGCATCGCCGTTTTGCGAAAAAAGGCAAAGCCCCGCGGATTGCGCCGGTACTGCTTGATGATGTTCAAGCTGGAGCCGTCGTCCCGATATTCGACCACGCAGAGCGGCTTGTTGAGCAGGAGCAGCGGGCGCTCCTGATCGATCAGCACGTATTTGTAGCTCAGGGGGCAGTACTTCTCCCCCGCGAACAGCGGGTAGGGCGGCGTCTGCCGCGTCAGCTCCGAGCGGTAGACCAGCTTCTTGTCGCCGCGCACCTTGTGGACGCCGTACAGGTCGGTCAAGGTGGAAGCGGCGAGACCGTCCGGCAGCGGGGTTCCGACGATGCTGCCGTCCGGAGCCGCGTCCAGGCCGGCGATGCCCGCCGCCCGCTCGCTGCCGCGTTCGCGCCAGAAGGAGACGACCGTCTCTACGGCGTCGTCCGGCATGTAGTCGTCGGAGTCGATGCAGACGTTGAGCTCCGTCTCCACCAGCTCATAGGCGGTGTTATGGGCTCCGTGCATCCCCTGATTGCTCTGGTAATGGTAGCGGATCGGCACGGCGCCTTCGGCGATCCATCCCCGTACCAGCTCCTCCGTGCCGTCCGTGGAGCCGTCGTCGATGATCAGCCAGAGAAAATCCTTCGATGTCTGCCGCTTCAGGCTCTCGTAACAGACCGGAAGAATGTATCCGCGGTTATAGGTCGGGGTGAAGACGGTCAGCGTGGGCAGCACAGCTCTTCCTCCTTTGCAGCTTGGGACTCATGGCAGCTTGGAGCCATGGCAACTTGGGACTCATGGCAGCTTGGAACCATGGCAATCGGGACTCATTCGGCGGGCGGGCCGCGGGAACTTCGCTCAGGCCTGGCGCAACTGCCGCCGGTAGTAATCGCTCAGCCAATCGGCCATCGTGCGCGTGTCATAGCCGCTCCTCGCGATGGCCTCGGCGGTGTCGGCATGCTCCAGCGGCAGCCCGAGAATGCGCTCGGCCCAAGCCTCGGGCGAGGCCTTTAGCGATGCAAAGCCCACCCGGCCGGTCATATCGGCCTCCCGGGTGATCGTATCGGCGACCAGGCAGGCGAGGCCCGCCGCCTGCGCCTCCACCAGCACGACCGGCAGCCCCTCGAAGAGCGACGGGAAGAGGAAGAGATCGAAGCTCTGCAGGAGCGCCGGAATGTCCCGGCGGACGCCGAGGAAGCGGACGGAAGCGGCGATGCCGAGCCGGTCCGCCTTCGCTGCGGTCTCCGCGAGCAAATCCCCTTCTCCCGCCAGCACGAGCAGAGCGTCCGGCCGGCGGTCGCGCACCGCCTGGAAGATATCGAGCAGGAAGCGGTGATTCTTCTGCCGGGTAAAGCGGCCGATGTGACCGATCACCAGCCGGTCGCCGGCCCCGAGCTCAGCGCGGACCCGCTCGCGCAGAGTCGGGTTGTAGCGGAACTCCGCGGCGTTCACCGCGTTGTTCAGGACGGTCACCGGCTTGTTTCGGCCGAACAGCCAGCGCCCCGCGTTCTCGGAGCAAGCGAAATAGTGCGTCGGCTGGCCCTGCATCACCGACCGCGCATACAGCCGGAAGGGCAGTTTGTAGTCGATGGCCAGGTCGCTCAGATGGCTGTGCGCGATGCGGCAAGGAACCCCCGCGTTCTTGGCGGCGCGCAGCACGAAGCTGCTGTTCTCGTTATTGTGGGCGTGCACGACCGGGTATTCCGGGTATTCTGCGAAAAAGCGTTCCAGCTCGCGGAAGTACTGGCGGTACCGGCCCGGCCGGAGCATCGGCATCCGGTAGATTCGCCCGCCGAGCCGCTCGATTTCATCGTCGTAATGGCCGCGGCCTTCGCGGTGCACGAGAAAATCGAACTGCAGCCGGGAGCGGTCGATCTCCCGGTAATAGTTCATGAGCATCGTCTCCAGCCCGCCGCGGTTCATGATCGTCACCACTTGCAGGATGCGCATCGGTTCCAAGCTCCTTCCCCCTCTCTTTTCATCGTCGCGTTTTTCTCTGCCTCATCCGGTTGGCGGCGGCGAGCAGTGCATAGAAGCCGGGCGTAAAGCGATATTTGGCGCACAAGTAGAAGGCGCGCCAGATCGGCGATCCCGCGGGAATAAAGCGCGCGAGCGCCGAACGGAGCCGCTCCTGCCGCAGCAGGTCCCGGAGGAGGCTCAGCTTTTCCGGCACCGGCAGGCGGCTCCCGGCCGCCACAATATTGAGCCCGAGCCCGAGCACGCTGAGGGCGATGCGGTTCTCCAATGCCTCCCGGTAGACCCCGTTCAGGCCCCGGTCGATCAGGAACTGCTCCATCAGCTGATACAAATGCAAAAACTGCCGCGTGAGCTGCGGGTTGTATCCCGATGTCAGGGACCCCGCGTTCACCCGCCAGTAATGATAATAGGGAGTATGTACGAATACGAAGCTGCGGGCTTCATGCGCGACCTGCAGATTGAACAGCGTGTCTTCGTTGCTGCCGATCAGCCGGAGATCGGTGAATTCGGCTTCGGCTTCGCGGATCAGCTCCGCCCGGTACAGCTTGTTCCACACGGTTCCCCAGGCATCGAGCAGCTCCGGGTTGCCCTTCTCCTCCCCGACCGGGCCGATGAGGCGGCGCAGGAAGCGTTCGAATAGTTCCTCGTCGCGGTAGACGGTGCGGTCGGGAAGCGGGAACCGCTTTTCCTTCGAGTGGCTGCCGAACTCGCGGACGTAGGAGCACATGACGATATCCGCCCGCTCCTCGACAGCCGTCCGGTACAGCGCCGCGAACATACCGGGATCGACCCAGTCATCCGGATCGACGAAGCCGATATAGGCGCCTCCCGCCTCCGTGAGCCCGGCATTGCGGGCCGCGGAGACGCCGGCATTGCGCTGGTCGATCACCGTCAGCCGGGAGTCCCGGGCCGCCGCCTGCCGGAGGAGGTCCAGGCTTCCGTCCGCGGAGCCGTCATTGACAGCGATCACTTCCACGTCCTGCAAGGTCTGGCCCAGCAGGCTGTCCAGGCAGCGCGGCAGATAAGCCTCCATGTTGTACACCGGCACGATCACGCTCACCAGCGGACCCATGCTACACCCAGGCGTACCGGGCATAGATTTGGCCCAGCCGCTCCTTGACTTCCTGCACCGAGTAAGCGGCCACCAGGGCCAGGCTCTGCTCTCCCATCCGCTTGCGCAGAGCTGCGTCCGCGGCCAGCTCTTCCATGCGGAGAGCGAATCCGGCGGCATCGCCCGGTGCGACGATGAAGCCGTTGATCCCGTCATGCACCAGCTCGCGGTGCCCGCGGTTGGCGGTGGCAACGACCGGCAGGCCGCTGGCCATCGCCTCCATGATATTGACCGGCAGGCCTTCGCGCAGGCTGGAGGCCACCGCAATATCGCAGGCCGGAAGCAGCTCGCTGATGTCGTCGCGGTAGCCGAGGAACTCGACGCGGTCCGCGACCGCGAGCCGCTCCGCCAGCTCCCGGCAGCCGGCCAGCAGCGGGCCGGCGCCCGCCAGCACGAGGCGGACGGCGGGAGCCTCCGGCTCCCGCCGGACCCGGACCTTGGCGAGCGCCTGAATCAGCAGCTGCTGGTTCTTGTTCTTGTTGAACTCGGCGGCGTAGAACAAGAGAATTCCTTGCTCGGGCAGCCCGAGCTCGCGCCGCCGCACCGTCTTCTCCTCCGGGCCGAGCGGCCGGAAGCGCTCGGTTTGGACGCCGACGCCCGGCACATGGGCGATCTCCGCGGCTTGAAAATGCCGCGTCAAGGCGAGCCAGTAGTCCTCCGAATTGATTGTGATGAGGCAGTCGGTCAGCCGCGCGAGCGCTTTTTCAACGGGATAATAGAGCAGCCAGTTGACGAGCGGGCCGCCCTTGCAAAAATGAAAGCCGTGCGCCGTATAGAGGATCTTCGTTCCCCGCCGGCGCGCTTTCCAGCCGGCCAGCCGGGCGAGCATGCCGCCCATCGGCGTATGGCAGTGGATCACCTCGTAGGCTCCGCCGCCGATGAGGGCGGACAGCTCGCGGTAGGCCTTCCAGTTGCCTCTCTTGAGCGGCGAGCGCTCGAAGGGAACATCGAATTTGCGGTCGACATAAGGCAGCGGCCGCTCCCCCCGCGCCGCGACATGAACCTCCCAGCCCTGCTCCTTGAACCATTGCAGATAGGGAAGATGGAACTTTTCGAAATGCGAGTCAACCGTAGCCACGAACAGAATGGCCGGCACCGCCCTCACCTCCTTATCGAATCAGCTGGAGACAACGGCGAGCTCCGCTTCTCCGGAATCCGCCGCCCGCCGGCTGGCCAGGCGGAGCAGGGCATCCCGAAGCTCCGCCTTGTCCATGGAAGCGTAGGACCGCAACAGCTCGTGAATTTCCTTCATCCGCAGCTCCGCCGTCTTGCCGACGTAAATCTTCGGGTAGACCTGTTCTTCGTGGACCTCATCCTTGCCGAGCAGCTCCTCGAACAGCTTCTCGCCGGGACGGATTCCGGAATATTCGATGCCGATATCCTCCACGGAATTGCCGGAGAGGCGGATCAGGTTGACCGCGAGATCGGTGATCTTCACCGGATCGCCCATGTCGAGAACGAAGATCTCGCCGCCGCGAGCGAGCGCCCCAGCCTGAATGACCAGCCGCGAGGCTTCCGGGATGGTCATGAAATAGCGGATCATGTCGGGATGGGTGACCGTCACCGGCCCTCCCTTCTCGATCTGCTTCTTGAACAGCGGGATGACGCTGCCCCGGCTGCCGAGCACGTTGCCGAACCGGACCGCCACGAACTTGGTGAAGCTGCGTTGGTCCAGATCCTGGATGATCATCTCGGCCAGCCGCTTGGCCGCTCCCATGACACTCGTCGGGTTGACGGCCTTGTCCGTGGAGATCATCACGAACGTTCGCACCCCGGAGGCGCTGGCCGCGCTCGCGGCATTCATCGTGCCGATGATGTTGTTCTTGACCGCCTCTTCGGGATTCCGCTCCATCAGCGGAACATGCTTGTGGGCCGCCGCGTGATAGACGACATCCGGCCGGTACGTCTTCATCACCGCCGTCATCTTGGCCGCATCCTGCAGGTCGGCGATCTCCGGAACGAGCTTGATGCCGGAGTCCTTGAACTGCTCCCTCAGCTCCATCTCTATGGAATAGATGCTGTTCTCCCCGTGCCCGAGCAGCACGAGCATCTCCGGGCGGAACCGCGCCACCTGGCGGCAGATCTCCGAGCCGATCGAGCCGCCGGCGCCGGTGACCAGAATGATTTTGCCTGTCACGTATTCGGAGATCTTGTCCATATCCATCTCCACCGGCTCCCGGCCGAGCAAGTCCTCCACCTGCACATCGCGGACCTGATTGACGGAAACCTTGCCGGAGACGATGTCCTCGATCATCGGCAGAATCTGCGTCTTGGCCGCCGTCTTGGCGCATTCCTCGTAGATGCGCGCGAGCTCCCTGCGCCGGAGCGAGGGGATGGCGATGAGGATCGTGCTGATGCGCATCTCCCGGGTGATCCGCTCGATGTCCGTCAGGCTGCCGACGACCGGAACGCCCAGGATATCGAGATTCCGCTTGTTCGGGTTGTCGTCCACAAAAGCGACCGGCACGAGATCCGTTTCCCGGCTGCTTAAGAGCTGCCGGACGATCATCGTCCCGCCGGAGCCGGCGCCGACGATCAGCGTGCGCTTCTTGTGGCTCGGCTTCCGTGCGACCGCGGGGCTGGACAGCCGCCAGGAGAGCCGCGTTCCGCCGATCAAGAGGACATGCAGCATCCAGGTGATGGCGAGCATGCGGAAGTAGACGCTCCCGATGAGCGCGACCTGGACAACGCAGGTGGCCAGGATCGACTGGCTGACCGCCTTCAGGATGGCGGCAAGCTCGTTCACGCTCGCATATTCCCACGCCTTCTTGTACAGCTTGTAGCGGAAGGCGAAGAAATGATGGCAGACGACGAGCGCGAGCGAGGTCAGCAGGAGCGGGGTGTCGCTCATGGCCATTCCCGCTTTCGTTAAGTACCGACTGAAGAAGATCGCCGTGAGGACCACAAATGAATCCGTAAAAAACAAAAAGGACAGCCTTTGCCGATAAGTCACGTTCTCATCCCCCCGTGCTCTCTTGAATTGTCGGGAACCCTTCCAGCCGAAGCCGTCACAGCAGCCTGCGAAGCTTTCTTATCTGATAAGGAACTGCGCCAAACTAACGTTTCTCGATTTTCTCGCTGACTGCCTGATTGTGTACGCTCTTGCTGACTGCCTGATTATGTATGCTCTTGCTGACTGCCTGATTGTGTGCGTTCTTTTTGTGTACTTCCGGCATGTTAGTTCAGCGCAGTTTCTAACCATTCTCACCCTTAGCCGACGAAATGCATTTTTCCGGAGGCTTGCGCAATATCGCGCCTTAAAACCACTAGAACTTGCATGGAATCTGACGGGCCATGATGTCCGTAACACCCGCAGATCAGAGTGGCATCCCTTTCAATGCGCCTTGTCTTTCCTTTTGCGGAATGTCAGCTTCTGTGCAAAGCCAACGCCTGAAAAGACTTCCGCGGTTCGCTTGTTTACCTGTGCGGTTTCCGGGGTGGAATCCCGCACAAGTAAAGAAACGAAAACCGCTCGTCTGACAAATCGGTAAATCAGGGGCATCCAACCCCGCCTCACGCCACACCCTCGACGACCCGCGTCTAAGGCCCTGCGACCCACAGCATGACCGAGTGCCTCCATCGATATCGGCAAGGAGACATCGCCGAGCGCCTGCTGCCGGTTCACCGGAGCCATCCGGGCGCTGTCGTTCGTTATGTGAGTATCGATTGTTCTTAATAAAGAACAGAAAGGCAAAAGAAGGAGATCACAACCCCCCCTCTACCAGGAGGAGGTGTGCGGCGTCGGCTCACTTACCGCTCGAACCGTGCCGGGCAGTGCAGTGTCGGCTCACTTACCGCTCGAACCGTGCCGGGCACCGCGCCTGCCGACTTGCTTACCGCCCGAACCGCGCCGGGCAGCGCGCCTGCCGACTTACTTCACGCCCGAACCGCGCCTGCCGGCTTACTTCTCGTTCAGCACCGCACCGAGCAGCGTGGCGCCGGCGAACTCCAGCGTCAGCTTGGCGTTCAGCGCGGTTTCTTCCCTCGTCCTGCCCAGCTCTAGGACTAGCAGCACGGCGTCGCAGCAATGGGCCAACGCCTTCACTTCAAAGGCCTCCAACACCGACGGAGCGTCGATCAGCACGATGTCGTAATGGTTGCCCAAGGTTTGCATGATGCCGCTCAGCAGGCCGTCGTCGAGCAGATCGTTCGCCCCGAAGCCGTAGGTTCCGGCCGGCATGACGTCGAGCTCGCCGATCTCCGTCGGATGGACGGTTTCCTTCAGCTCCGCGCGGCCCGACAGGGCATCGGTGAGACCGGGCAGCCGCTCCATCCGGAACAGGGAGGTGACGCCGGGCCGGCGGACGTTGGCGTCGACCACCAGCACCTTGCTGCCCTTGACGGCCATCGAGGCCGCCAGATTCAGCACCGTCGTCGTCTTCCCCTCCCCGCCCTCCGGAGAGGTGACGAGCAGCGACTTCATCTGCTGGCTCTCGAATAGAAGCCGGATATTCGCGCGGATGCTGCGGTATTGCTCGGATGCTTTGGCGGCGGGCTGCAGGTAGCTGATCAAGCTCCTGCGTATGGAAGGACTCTTCGCAATCGCTTCGTTAAGACTCAACGCTCTCCCTCCTCGTTAGTGGAGTTCGCTGGTGGCTTTTGCCGGGGGGCTTGACTCGCCTGATCCGGGAGACTTGTCCGAGGACCGGCAAGCCGAGAAGCTCCTTGACACGCTTCTCCGAACGGAGAGCTTCATCCAGGGTATCGCGGAGGAACGCGGCCGCCGCTCCGATGACCAGTCCCATGATGAAACCGATCAGGATCATCCGGTTCTCCTGGGGCGGATTGATCGGCTGGGGAACGGCGTCCTTCTTGGCCTCCGAGAGGATGGTGACATCGCTGAAGTTGAGCAGGCTGCTGATCGTCGCTTTGTACTGCTTCACGGTGGAGTTGGCTATGTCCGCCGCCAGCGCCTGGCTGCGGTCGGTGACGGTGACCAGCACCACTTGGGTATTGTCTACGCTCGCAACCGCAATCTGGCTGCGCAGAGCGGAGACGGAGCGGTCGAGGGAGAGCTCGTTCGCTACCTTTTGCAGAACGACGGGCTCGCGGAGGACAACCTTGAGCGTGTTGATAAAATCCGTGTTCGAATGGATGATGATGCGTGCGGTGGCCTGATAGAGCGGAGCATCCGGTTTGTTCGCGTACAGGGCGCCCAGGCCGGTGCACAGCAGCGTGATGAGGGACAGGATCAGCCAACGCCTGCGAAGGACGAGCAGGATCTCGCGGATGTTGATCTCTTTCGGGATGCGCACATTGTCCATGGAAATTCTCCTGATCTTTATAATGAACTTGTCCCCATTATAGTTCTTAATAACGAACATGTCAAACCGAGAAAAGCCCGTTTCCGCAAAAGCGCGCATCAACTGCTGAGCTCTTCGCCGCTCGCCTTTTCCTGCTGTTGCATCTGATAGAGACGAATGAAGTCCTCCTTGCGCATGCCTTCCTGAATCGCCTTGAAAATCAATGTTTTCCACTCTTCGTCCAGCCTATAGGCGGTCCCCAGATACTCCTCCCCGAGCAAAAATTCGAGATTGGTATCCAGGGAATCGGCCAGCTTGGACAGCATCAGGAGCGAAGGGTTGTTCTGCAGCTTGCGTTCGATGTGACTGAGATAGGATTTGGAGATGTCCGCCATTTCGGCGAGCTCGGTGATGGTCAGCCCCTTCTGTTCCCGCAGATATTTAATTCGATCTCCGATCATAGCTTTCTCCTTCGTCGGAATGGATGGAATCGTTCCCTCTTTGCATCCCGAGAAGCCGGCGGAACATCCCCCGCCTTTCCCGAGCCAGGCTGGAATATTCACCGCATTGCACGACCTTCCCCTGATCGAGGACGACCACTTGGTCCGCGTCCCGGATCGTGGTCAGGCGGTGGGCGATGACGATCAAGGTGAGCTTGCCCCTCAGCCGGTACAGCGCGTCCTGAATCTTCGCTTCATTCTCGTTGTCGAGGGCGCTGGTCGCCTCGTCGAGAACGAGGACGGCCGGATTCCGCAGGAGCGCGCGGGCCAGCACGAGCCGCTGCCGCTCGCCGCCGGACAGCCTGACTCCCCGGTCGCCGAGCACGGTATCCAGCCCCATGGGCAGACGGGCGACAAAATCAGCCGCCGCCGCGAGCTCAAGCGCCTCCCAGATCCGCTCGTCGCTGGCATCCGGCTCCACCAGCAGCAGGTTGTCGCGGATGCTGGCGTTGAACAGAAACGGGTCCTGCGACACGTAGCTCACCGTTTGCCGGAAGCGGCGGATGGCCGTTCCCGCAAGCGGCGTCCCGTCGACCAGAATGCGGCCTTCCTCCGGCACGATGAGGCCCATGACCAGATCGGCCAGCGTACTCTTGCCGGCGCCCGAACGCCCGACGATGGCCGTCATGCGGTTGGCGGGAACGACCAGGCTCACTTCGCTCAGAGCATACGGGCCGCCGCCCCGCTCGTACCGGAAACTCACTCCCTCGAGCACGATCTCCTCGTTCAGCCGGAGCGGCGCGCTCTCAGCCGGGCCGATTCGCTCGGCCGAGAGCCGGCATTGCTCCTGCAGCTCGCGCAGGCTGCGGAAGGCCGGAACGCTCGCCGACAGCTGCTCGAGGTTCATCTGAATGCTCATAAAGCGCGGCCACAGCCGGGAAAAGATCGCCACGACCACGATGAGCTGGCCGGGCGGAGTCTTCAGCCAGGCCACGGAAGCGTAGAGGAAGAGCGCGATCAGCACCGCCGAGGCCACCTTGTAAGCGAACTGCGAGTTCGAGCGCAGCTTGACGTAGCCGTCCTGCTCTTTTTGCAGCTTGGCGGATTCCTGCGTCATCCATTCCAGCCGCGACTGCTCCAGCCGGTTGCTCTTGATGTCCTTAATGCCGTTGATTTGCTCGGTAATTCCGGCGAGGTAGCCCTGCGACATCTCGGTCGTCTGTTTGCCCAGCGCCAGCGCCTTCCCCAGCGAACGCTTGGAGAGGAATGCGAGGGCAAGCCCGCAGAGGACGACGAAGGCCGTCACCTGGTAGGACAGCCAGACCGCTACCCCGACCTGGATCGCCGTGAACAGAAGGTTGGTGACGAGGGCGAGGAACAGATTGATGCCCGCACTGACCCGGGCGAGCTCCGCGGTCATCGTGTTGACGAGATCGGATCTCCGCCGCTTCAGGAAGAAGCCCCAATCCGCCAGCAGGAGATCGCGATAGACGTTAAACCGCAAGTGATGGACAAAGCCCTGGTGAATCCGCGCGTTCTGAATCGTAAACCGGCGTTGGAGCAGGTTCTGGACCAAGGCCAGAATCACAAAAATTCCCAACACCGTCAGCAAACCGGCAGTCCCGGAGAATCCTTGGAGAAAGGAGAACGCCCGGAACAGGGGGTGGCTCGAAGCCGAGTAGCTGATGATTCCGCTGATTCCCAGCATGGGAATTAATAAGATCAGGCCGATCCCATCCAACAAGCTGATCGCGAGCATACCGGCCATGTTGGCGTACAAGACCGAACCGGAATAAGTAAACAGCTGTCTGACATACCGCAAAATATCCTTCATCGCGCTTCCTCCCGGTGACCGCCGGCGGCCCGTGAACCCGTCCGGGACGGCTTGGCGAATTTGCCGACCATGGTAAACCGTTTCATCTCTTCCGCGCCGGTCACGTACAGGTCCCCGCTGCGCAGCCAGGCGTGCGCGGCAAGCGCCCCCGCCTCGTCCCGCCCGGTACCGAGGTACAGCGTGCAGGCGATCCCCCGCCGCTCCAGCATCCGCATGGCGGCGAGCGCCTGCGCGAAGCACATGCTGCGCCAGGGGGTATGCCGGCTCGCGGCCATCACGGCGTCCGCGACCTGGCGCGCGGCATTCCGCTCCGCTTCGAGCGCCCGCTGCCGCGGCGTTTCGCGCATGGGCGCGCCCAGGGTCGGGGCGATCCGCGCAAACGGCCGAAGGAGCCGCAGCCGGGCGCGGCCTAGCTCGAAGAAGGCTTCCGCCAACAGCCGCTGGCGGCCGGCGGGAAGAGAGAGGAGCACCCGCACCGGACGAAGCCGGCGCTTCAGCATGCCGGCGGGCCGAGCCCGCAGCTCCCCGCTCATACGGCTTCGATCAGGCCTTCGCGCAGCAGCAGCTCGATAAAGCCGAATACCTGGCGCGAACATTCCTCCGGCTCCACCTCGTATTCCCCGGTGAGCCGTTCGATCACTTCTTCCGCCTTGGCAGGCTCGGCGAAGCTCTTCCAAATCTCGCCGCCGATCTCTCCCAGGTTGTAATAGTTGCCGTTTTGCACGCTCAGCATGACGGTCTCGCCGTCCATGTCGCTCGCGATGTTCCCCGGAGCCTGCCGCAGCAAGACGCCGGACCGCGCTGCCGTTGAATGCGTCATCGGTATTCCTCCTTCCGAGTCTCAGTCAAGATCAATTCCGCCAGTTCATGCGCGGTGAAGCCTTCCTCCGGCCGGATCAGCCGATTGAGCGGAACCCGCTCCGCCAGCCGCGCCGTCACTTGAAAATGCCAATCCAGCCGGTTCATCCGGCGGATGAACAGATTGCGGTAGGTGTGCTCGTAGAGCAGGCGCATGCGCTCCAGGCTCCGCACCGGCTCAAGCCGCGGCGTACGCCCGCTCCCCTTCGCCAGCTCGAAGATGCCGCCGAGCGGCATGGACTCCCGGGCGAATCGGCCTATGGCGGGCACGGCGTATTTCGTCTCCCGCTCAAAGAGCGGCCGGAGTCCCGCCTTCTCCCGGCCGAAGGCGTCGAGGCTCTCCTGCCAGAGCTTCTGCTGCGGGTAGGAGGGCGCGACCAGCGGCAGGCCCGTCTCCGCGACGCGGACGGCGATCACGTCGTCGCTCACGAGCGGCAGGCCGCGGTCCATCAGCGCCGCGGCGAGTGTGGACTTGCCCATGCCGGACTCGCCGACGATGGCGTACGCCTTCCCGGCGATCGCGACGGCGCTTCCATGCAGAGGAAGCACCCCGCGCTGCATCAGGACAGCTCCCATGCAGGTGCCGAGGAGATACAAGCGGACCTTGTCCATGTCCGCTCCCGGAACCGGCGACACCGCGATGAAGCGACCCTCGCGCACCGCGAACAGCGCGGTATCGGGGATGTGAATGAGCATGGCCCGCTCCATGGCGTGGATTCTCCGGGAGGACGCGTTCACCGCCGCCCACTCTTCGGCCAGAGGCTCCAGGCGGACGGTCAGGTCCACCACACCTTCGCGGTCGTCCGGGCGCAACAGCTCGGGCAAGGGAATCTCGCTCTGGATTCGGTAGCCGAACGCTTCCGCCAGCACAACGCTCTTCGTCAGCTGCATCGTTTTTCCTCCACTGCTTTAGGATCGGGACGCGGCGAAGCCGCCTTAAAGTAAGGAAAAGCCCTCATACCTGTTTAGGAGTACAAGGGCAGTTGCCGCAAACTTCCATTGTCATCCTGTTGATCAGCTGTGATTGAGGTGGGCGACTTCGTCCTCGTCTTCGATGTAGCTGTCCGGATGGGCTTTACCGGGACCTGCCATCGTCATTTGAACGCTGAGAATTTCCAACTCCGGCTGTTTCCACTCTTTTTTCATCGTCTCACCTCCTTTCAAAAGTTCTTTTGCAGAAAGCGGTATACGATCAAGCTGCGCATGAGAAGCCGCAGCTCGGGATCGAAAGCGTCCTTTTCCTCCGGGGCTTCCCGGAAGCGTTCCAGCCCGCGGCGCAGCGCATCCGTGTTCACGTATTCCCGCATGATCGGACTCGCGCACATGGCTTCCATTTCGGCGGCGCATTCCCTCCAGACCGGCAAGGTGCGGTGCAGCCAATCGGCGGCCTGGATGCCGCGCGTCCGCTGGTTCAGCCTGACCTCATCGGCCAGAATCCCCCGCGTCGAGCGGCGGACGAGCGAGCGCCCGGCGCCGTCCCGGACGAACTGGTCGAGCGGCAGCGATAGGCAAAAGCGGATGACCCGCAGGTCGTTGGTCGGATCGCAGCTGTGCACGCCGTACCGGAGAGACAGCTTGGTGAAGGAGGTGCCGCTGGAGTTCCACAGGCTGTTGCAGGCAAAATGCTTGGCGCGCGCCTCGATCGCATCTGCGGCCGCCAGCGTGGAATTGCCGGTCGCCGCGAAGCCGTGCGCGGCGATCCGCTCGAAGGCGCCGGTCCGCGCGGCGAACTCGGGATGAATCCAGAGCGGGAATTCGACGGCGGGCTTTGCCGCGGCGGCCGACCGGGAAAGGCTCTGCAGGGCCGGAAAGGCGCGCGCCCCGACGACCGAGAGAACCCGCGAGCGGCTGACACCCATGTTGCGGCTGTAGGCGCCGAGCTCACGGATGAAGCGGATGAGCTGCAGCCGCCTGAGAATCAGGCTGTAATAATCGAGCGCCGGTCCCCAGGAGATGGTGTAGTTGCCGCGCGCTCCGTTGTACAGAACGCCGATCTCCCGGTTGCCCGCCTCTTCGAACAGGCCTTTCATCCAATAGGAATTTTCAAAAAATTTATAGGGCATCTCCATGAGCTCGAGCCAGAAGTCTATCACCGTGAGCGGATTCGAGCCGGCAAAATCGAGGAAATGAGTCTGCATGTTGGGGTAAAGCGATGCCGTCGCCTGCATGAACGCCTTCTCGTTGGCCATGAGGTGGCGGGGCGTCCAGTCGGCGAAATCCTCGACCGGGACGAAGCTGAAGGTCTCAAGCGTCCGCCCGTCTTCACGCAGGCCGAGCGCCGCAAAGCTGGCCACGGTGCCGGAATCGAGCCCGCCGCTGAGCTGAGCGCCGACCAGCCGCCGGGAGCGGAGCCGGGAGCGAACCGCCGCTCCGACCATTTCGCGGAACGCTTCCTCATATTCCGCGTCGCTGCCGAGCTTCAGGGCTTCACCGGCTTCCAACCGGACATATTCAGTCAGGGTGATCCGCCCGCCCGCACAAACGAGAGCATGCGCCGGAGGAATCTGCCCGATGCCCCGATAGACCGTGAGCGAGCTGTCCGCCGTATCGATCATGCCGGTGATCGCCAAATATTCCGCGAGCCACTCTTCGTTCAGCCGTTTCTCTACGCCGGGCAGCGCGAGGAGCGGACGAATGAGCGTCGAGAAGGCGAACTGCTCGCCGTTCCAATGATAGTACAGCGTGCGCTTGCCGGAATGATCGCGCGCTCCGAACAGCCGCTGCCGCTGTGCGTCCCAGATCATGTAGGCGAAATCTCCCGCGAGCCAGGCCGGGGAGTCGTCCCCCCACTTCTCGTAAGCGAGCAGGATGAGTTCGCTGTCCGGCACCGACGCCCGCTTTGCAGGCTCGATTGCGAACTGCTCCAGGAGCTCGTCGCGGTTGTCCAGAATCGCGTCCGCCGTGATCGCGAGTCCCCGGGAAACGGATGCCCGCGGCAGTTCTTCCCGCTCCGACTCGGGGGTTACCCACTGGATACGGCAGCCGAAAAAGGTGCTGCCGCCCGTCCAGGTGCCCGTCCGGTCGGCCTTATAGTGGCTAAGCCCGTCCATGAGACCGCTTCCCGCTTCGGGAGAAACCGGTTCTCCGGTGAAGTTGTGAATCCCTGCAATCGCGCTCATAGCCCCTCCGAGAACCCGGCAATCTTCGTTCGCTATATGCGCAACTTATGTTCGCTATAAAGAACTTGGACTCAGTTTAGCATGCCCCATAATGCTTGTCAATCGTTCTCAATAAAGAATCTGGGGGCATTAGGTTCGAGCTGGCTACGTTCATCTGAGACTTCGTCGGTCGTTACGGAAAGTTTTAATGATGTAAAATATCGCTATTTCGACGGAGAGCCCGGAGTCCGCCAGAATAGCGATCTCCCGCATCGTTATTCCGTGAATCGCCCCCTTTTCCTCACCACTCAGCCCCATTTAGTGATATTTCAGATCGTTGTTTTGCGGAAAACAGCCGCCACCCGGGCAATAATGATGTTTCATATCGTTATTTTTAGGCGGCCCTGCCGGTTAGCACCGGTTCACGCTTCTTTCCCGATATTCGCCTGTTCGCTCGTCTGCCTTTCTTCGCAAGCTCATCCCCCTGCAGAAAAAACCGGGCGTCCCTCACGAGGGGCTGCCCGGCTTGCTCCAAGCCTGCTTAGGAGCTGCGCCTAACTAACTTTTCTCGATTTTCTCGCTGACTGCCCGATTGGGAACTGAGCCTAACTAACTTTTCTCGATTTTCCCGCTGACTGCCCGATTGGGAACTGCGCCTAACTAACTTTTCTCGATTTTCCCGCTGACTGCCCGATTGGGAACTGCGCCTAACTAACTTTTCTCGATTTTCTCGCTGACTGCCCGATTGGGAACTGCGCCTAACTAACTTTTCTCGATTTTCTCGCTGACTGCCCGATTTGCATACGTTCTTCTTGTGTTCTTCCGGCATTTTCGTTCAGCGTAGTTCCTTTGCATACGTTCTTCTTGTGTTCTTCCGGCATGTTCGCTCAGCGCAGCTGCTTATCGCAGCAAGTTGTTGCTCAGCACATCGTTCGGCTTCGTTTCCAGAACTGCGCGGACCAGCACATTGTCCGTCACCGTGTAGGCGGGTGCGCCGCTGCCCGCGTACAGCGTGGAGATTCCCTTGGCCGCGATATTGGCCGTGATGGTGTTGCCGCTAAATCGCGCCATGGCCACCGTGAACGGGCTGCCGCTCTTCGAGGCGTCGTTCAGCTTGAGCACGGCCATCGCCGGGCTCGTCAGCTTGCCCGCGCGGATGACATTGTCCTCGATCACCGCTTCCTTCGCCGCCTGGATGGTGATCGCCGGATTGTTGCTCCCCACCTCAAAGGTGGAATCGCGGACGGTCAGGCTGCCGTCCTTGTTCTCGTAATAGAGCCCGAGCGCCGTCGACTTGAAGGTGCAGCCGTCCAGAACCGTGACGCCGGAATAGCGGCTGCTGAGTTCCTTCATGCTGCCGGGCGCGGCTTCGAAGACGCTGTCGACGTAGGTGCCGCGCGGCAGGTTGCCGCCGCTGTGGCCGACCAGCTTCAGCCGCGTATAGGTGCTGCCTTCCTCGATGCCGCCGGTGATCGTGCCGAGCAGCGTCTCTCCGTAGATGGCGATATCCGTCAGGTTTACCGGCTTGCCCCAGAGCGAGAGCGCGTTCTGCTGCTTCTTGTTGTTGTACATGACCACGTTGGAGGCGGTCACGCCAAAGGGGACCTTGCTGCTGATGGCCAGCACCGAATCGGTGAAGGTCATGCGGTCGATGACGATGTTCGGTCCATCGAACGCCGTGTAAGAGTCGTTCATCCGGTTGTCAGTGAAAGTCACATCATGCGTCGCCGCGATCCGCGTCCCGTCGAAATGGTTGTTCTTGGCGAGAACGCCCGTGAACGGATCGGAGACCGCCAGGCCGATGGCCCCCTTGGAGGCAAAATGGTTCCCGTCGACGACCGCGTTCCGTCCGTCATAGAGAATGAGATCGTAAGCGGCGTTGTTCCAAAATTCGTTGTTTCGGATGGTCAGGTTGGAATTGCGCTGCCCGTTCTCGCCGAATCCGCCTTCGGCGTCGATTCCGGATTGCGGCGCCGTCCCTTTCATATCGTGAAGGTAGTTGTTCTCGACCAGGATGCGGTCCGCTCCGCCGATCGTGATTCCTTGCCGGCGGTTGTAAGCGAACTCGGAGTTCTTGACGACCACGTCCTTGGAAACGGCCTTGTTCCAGAGCTCCATATAGACGCCTGTCGTGGAGGCCTTCGCGAAGACCGCCTGAGCGTAAGCCGCTCCGTCCGGAAGCGGAATGATCGTCCTTGCCCTCGCCCCCTTGAGCGAGGAGAGGAAGGTGTTGTCCGCCTTGTAAAAGTAGAGGTCGAAGGTTCCCGGGAGATTCGTCAGATTCGAAAGCTCGAACTCCTTTTCCTTCTGAATGACGGCATTGCTGAGCGGGAGTGGCGTATTGGTGCGGATCTGGGTGGCGCTGGCGACCGGCTTGCCCTTGTCGTCGTAAGCCCCGAGCGAGAAATGCGCGGAATAAAAGTCTTTGGCCATCGTTCCCTTGCCGCCGACCGTCAGCCCGTCCCCGGTAAAATTGATCGCCTTCACGCTATTGATGGTGATATTGCGCGCCCCTTCCACGACGATCCCGTACCCGCTTTCATGCGTACCCGACGAGTAGGGGCTATCCTTTTTGGAATAGTCGTGCGTGTCCTTGTCGCCCCGGTAGGTCCCGCCCTGGATGGTCACGTTGTCTGCGCCGTAGCCGATAAAAAGCGTCTTGTACGCTTCCTTGCCGTTCGTTTCCTTCTGGATCACCGTGTTGGCGTCGAGCGTAAAGGTCATGTTGCCAACCATGTTGATCTGGCTGTCTTTGGAGATCAGATAGGTGCCGCGGGGAAGACTGGTCGATTCGATCCCCTGCAACTGGGCCCACTGCAGCGCATCGTTGATTCCTTTGGTCGTCTCGACGGGATGGGTGCCGTCCTTGTAGATGCCGAACTTGGCGAGGTCGATCTCGTAGTGCGGGGAGCCGAGAGGGGTCCCCAGAACCGTCACTTCGTTTCCATCGGCAGTGCCCGATGCGGACGGCGCGAGGAGAGCAGCGGCGGCCAGCATGGCCAGCGCGAGCAGTCCCTTTCGTCTTTTTCCCATGATATTCTTCCTCCTCGAGTCCTATTCTTGCACTCTTGCTTCTAGTATATTGGCCTGATTGTCGATTGCTCCCGGCTAATGCTCATGGAAACGGCGCGGGCGCGTGGAATTGTTCTTTTTGTCGAACACTAGATTACCATTCCTTTCCTGCCGAATGCAATGAGAAATCCCGGCTATTTCGCGGCCGCGGCTTCCTATTTTCACTGCCCGCGCCCGCGCGAGTGTCCTACATAGCGAATGCGGTTTTTGTAAAAATGACCAACCAACCGCGGGAGGTGCTGAGTCCATCGCCTTCGCCGCATGGTTGATCCGTACCCGCTTGGCCGGATATTGCGGCACACCGCGCGTTTGATTTCAATGGATAAAAAAAGCAGCCCGCCCCGGTCGAGGACGGATTGCTTGTCGTTCTTCATTAGCCTTTTTCAAGCAGTTTTGGGCTCGGAAGCCGCACTTCATTTCGTTAATCCTGCAGGGGGCAGGAAGGATGGTTTCGCGAGGAAAAACAACTCGGGGTACCTGCGTCGACCTTAGTCCGTTTTGGACATTTCTGTGCCTTAGCGGAAGATGCACGGCCAGAGCAGCTGACTTCCGGACATTACTGCCACTTACCGGGCCGCGACCGCGATCAGCATAAAATTAATCTTCTTGAGATGCTGCGACTTCTTTTGCGGTTCCATCTATACTTCCATATTTCGAAGCTGCTTCTTCGAGCAAAAGATAGTTGCAGCAACGCTCATTAAGCTTCTGCTGTGTTTGACTTTTCACGATTTGATACAATCGTTTGGCTTTCTTCTTGATTGACTCTTCGTTCGATCTGATGAACAGCATTTGGTTCGTCAATAACCGCTTGTATTGTTCATCAGGAACGGCGGAGATATCGATATGGATAACAGCTGAATCATGTACGGGAATCATATTGTTTAGATTGATAACGCCCAATTGGCCACCGTCTATTTTTATTACGTCAACCTTCGAGTCAGGCATTGATTGGTGTTTGGATTTGGGAGAAGAAAGCGGTGCACAATACTTATGCCCGTTTACTTCGAGAATGATACCCACGAATTTTCGATTTTCAGATGAATCAAGACTCACGAATGGATCAAATGTTCGAAGATAATCCAGATAAGACGGTTGTACTCCACAGATTTTAATGGTTTTCCCCATTCGCGACAATTTCTCCCCGATAAAATAATAAGGATAGCGGCTCGCTACCCTCATCACACTTTTTTAGCTCCTCACTCATACGGTAGAGGATCTCCGACTTGTTTCGCTTCTCATTTATGCGGCAGAGAATCTCCGACTTGTTCCATCCCTCACTCATACGGTAGAGGATCTCCGACTTTTTGCCACTAGGAAAATAAAATATCCCATATCACAATTCTAAGACACCAAATATGGAATGTCAAGCAGACGAAATATGCAATATCACAGGCTAAATCATGAACCCATATTCGATTCCCAGCGGGAAACCAGCCATCCCATTGCGGCAACAGCCAGTAACCTCCGCTCCTCGGTTCAGACTTGTCTGATGCAAATATGTCCAATAATCGTTTTCTGCGAAGATCTTTCATCTCCCCAGACCATTCAGCCTAAGGGCAGTACTACTACGTCAGGGCTTAAAGAGTAGGGGGATGGCACCTCCGCAAACTATCGGCTAGACCGGTGTCCTCCCCTTGCCCCAAGCCCCGCCCAATCCGCCGACCCCGTAGAACATCGTGCCCTGCGGCCTTCAGCTTCGCGTGAATCCCTCCTCCTTCAGATACTCCGCCGCTTCCTCGTAAGTTTCGAAGGCCGAATCGACCTGCTCGCCGGCGAAGACGTACCACATCCGGTCCTCCGGCTCCAGATGCAGCTCCAGCGCATGGCCGGCCGCGTCCCGCCAAACCTCGCGCAGCTCGGTGAACCCCTCTTCGTCCGCCGGGTCCTCCAACGCGCTCTGCGCCTCCCGCCCAGTCTGCGCTCCCTGTCCAGCCTGCGCCTCCCGTCCAGCCTGCGCCTCCCGTCCAGCCTGCGCGTTCAAGCCGTTCGCGTCTCCAGCCGCTTTCTCTCGGGCTTCATCCCTCTCCTTTGCGGCCCCGGCATCTCTCGCTTCCCCCGCACTCGCTTCCTCGTCTGCCTCCTCTCCGGCCGGTCCGAGCGAACGGATCGAGCGCCGGATCAGCTCGCGCAGCTCCTCCGCGCCGTAATCGCGGATGTTCACGAAGCCCTTCGCATCCGTTTCCACTCCCTCCAGAAGTCCCGCATACACAAAGCCGTTTCCGTTCGGATGAAGATGGTAGACCACGATCTTCTTCTCGCGAACGCTTCCTTCGTAATGATAGTTCACACGGCCCATCGATACTTCCCGGCGCTCCAGTTCGGCGAACGAACCGGCGACAGCCTCTTTTTCCGCAAATGAAATCATCGTATCCTCCTTGGCAAAAGCCGCTTCCCGCCCCGTCTCCGGCAATTGAAACGGCGTCATATATCCTTTATGAGTATACCCCAAACCCGCCGAATTGCGCAGCCGGCCTTCGCTTGTGATACAAAGGAGCTGCGCTTTACTGGCGTTTCTCGATTTTCTCGCTGCCTGCCCGATTTGAAAACGTTCTTCTTGTGTTTTCCGGCATGTTCATTCAGCGCAGCTCCAATGCGCATATTCCGAACAATTTCTTTCGTTCTAATATGAATCTTTAGTAAAACACCTCCCCAACCGATTGGAATTGCGATAAGATATCAACATAATAGAATAGTTTTTATATAGTTATAATTCATCACGTAGAGAGGGATGAAACATAACGTGAAAAACGAATTCAGAGAGAGGATCAGCAAGATTGGAGCATCGACCCTTGTGGCGAGCATGTTGGCTATGCCTTTTGGCGGCATGTATGCATTGGCGGCGGACGGTTCTTCCACACTGAAGATGCGCATCCTGGAAACGACCGACGTGCACACGAACCTGATGTCCTACGATTACTACAAGAGCGCAGCCGCTCCCACCGTAGGCCTCGTGCGCACGGCCGCCTTGATCGAGCAGGCCCGCAAGGAAAATCCGAACACCCTGCTGGTCGACAACGGCGACCTCATCCAGGGCACTCCGCTCGGGACCTACAAAGCCCTCGTCAATCCGGTCAAGCCGGATGAAGTGCATCCGGTTTACAAGATCATGAACGCCCTCGGCTACGACATCGCCACCTTCGGCAACCACGAATTCAACTACGGGCTTCCGTACCTCGAACAGATCATCCAAAAGGCCAACTTCCCTTACATCAACGCCAATATCTACGTCGATGAAAAAGACAACAACCCGAACAACGACGTGAACAAGTTCACCCCTTATAAGATTCTGAACAAAACCTACACCGACGATAACGGTCAAGCGCAAACGGTGAAGATCGGCGTGCTCGGACTCGTCACTCCGCAGATTACGGCCTGGGACAAGGGCAACCTGGAAGGCAAGGTCATCACCAAAGACATCGTCGCTACGGCTGAGAAATTCGTGCCGCAGATGCGCAAGGAAGGCGCCGATATCGTCGTCGTCATGGCCCACAGCGGCTTTAACGGCAACGCGCAGGCGGGCGCCGTGGCGGAAGATGCCATCTATCCGCTGAGCAAGGTGCCGGGAATCGACGCCATCACCTTCTCCCACACCCACAAGGTATTCCCTGCCGCATCGGAAAAGGCGCTGGATCCTCTCTTCAAGGATGCTGCCGGCAAGGTTTACCCTGGAGTCGATAATGCCAAAGGCACGATCAACGGCGTAGCGGCCGTGCAAGCGGGCTACGGCGGCAACAACCTCGGCTTGATCGATCTTGCGCTGACCAAGACGAACGGCAAGTGGAGCGTAGCTTCCTCGCAATCTTCCACCGAGCCGATCTACGACACGGCGGCCAAAAAGTCGCTCGTCGACGCAGACCCGGCCATGGAAGCTCTGGTCAAGGCCGATCACGAAGGCACTCTCTCCTATGTGAACAGCCCGATCGGAACCACGACCGCGCCGATTTACAGCTATTTTGCCCTGGTGCAGGACGATCCTTCCGTTCAGATCGTCACCGCCGCCCAGCAGGATTACGTGAAGAGCTACATCAGCAAGAACCTGCCGCAATACGCGGGTCTGCCGGTGCTCTCGGTCGGCGCCCCCTTCAAGGCCGGACGCAACGGCCCGGAGGAATACACGGATATCGCCAAGGGGCCGCTGGCCATCAAGAGCGCAGGCGATCTGTATCTCTATGACAACACCTTGAAGGCCATGCTGGTCAAAGGTTCCGTCATCAAAGAATGGCTGGAAATGTCCGCCGGCAAGTTCAACCAGATCGATCCCGCCAAGACGGATGAGCAGCCGCTTTTGAATCCTTCTTTCCCGGTTTACAACTTCGACGTCATCGACGGCGTCACTTACCAGATCGACGTGACCAAGCCGGCCAAGTACAAGCCGGACGGCACGGTGAACGACGCTTCCTCCAGCCGGATCGTCAACCTGCTCTACAAGGGCAAGCCGATTGATCCGAACCAGGATTTCATCGTCGCCACGAACAACTACCGCGCGAGCGGCGGCGGCAACTTCCCGGGCGTGAAGACGAGCAAGATCATCATCGACTCCCCGGACGAGAACCGCCAGATTCTGATGAACTATATTACCGCTCACCAGGAAATCAACCCGACCGCCGACAAAAACTGGTCGATCGCCCCGATCAAAGGCGCCAACCTGAACGTCACCTTCACGTCGGCTCCGGCTGCCGAGAAGTATACCCAGGATACCGCCAACATCAAGTACACCGGCAAGACCGATGATAAAGGCTTCGGCATCTACAGCATCGACCTGTCCAAGGAAACCGTTCCGAATCCGGAACCGGCCGTCGAGTTCCCGGATGTCGCCAAGACGCACTGGGCCTACAAAGCGATCGAGAATCTGGCGGTAAAAGAAATCGTCACCGGCACTCCGGCCGGCACCTTCGCGCCGAAGGCCAATGTGACCCGCGCCGAATTCGCCAGCCTGCTCGTCCGCGCGCTCGGCCTGAAAGCCGCCGCAGCGGCTCCCTTCACGGACGTCGCCGCGAACGCCTGGTATGCTTCCGCCATCGCCGCGGCTTATGAGAACGAGCTGATTAAGGGCGTGGGCGGCGGCAAGTTCGCCCCGAACCTGCCGATCACCCGTGAAGAAATGGCCGTCATGGCGAAGAACGCCCTCAATGTCCGCGCGGCGGAAGAGCTGAGCATTCCTGCGTACGACCTCGGCCGCTTCAACGATGCGTCCAAGATCAGTTCTTGGGCCAAGGATTCGTTCAAGCTGGTTCTCGACCGCAAGGTGATGAACGGCGACGGCAGCATCAACCTGCTGCATCCGAAGGACAACGCCAACCGGGCGGAAGCCGCCACGGTCGTCTACAACCTGATCACCGATATCGACGTGCAGTTGCTCGGCATCAACGACTTCCACGGCCAGCTCGACTACAAGAAAGTCGTGAAGGATTCGACCGGCAAAGTCACCGCCACCCTGGGCGGAGCGGATTACCTCGCGGCTTACCTGGAGCAGCGCGAAGCCGAGAATCCGCTGAACACCCTGCTCGTCCATGCCGGCGACGCCGTCGGCGCGAGCGCGCCGGTTTCCGCGCTCCTGCAGGACGAGCCGACCATCGATTTCCTGAACCGCCTGAATTTTGCCGTAGGAACGGTGGGCAATCATGAATTCGACAAGGGCGCTGCCGAAGCGCTTCGCCTGATCTACGGCGGCAAGAACCCGAAGACCGGCGCAGACTTCCGGGGCGCAGACTTCCCGTATGTGGTCGCCAACGTGCTCTATAACGGCAAGCCTTTTCTTCCCCCTTATGTCGTGCTTGAAACTGCGGGCGGCGTGAAGATCGGCTTCATCGGCCTCGTCACCAACGTCACCCCGACGATCGTCAGCCCGGCGGGACTGCAAGGGGTCACTTTCACCGATCAAGCGGCCTCCGTCAACCAGGCCGTCTATGAACTGCAAGATCAGGGCATCCACAACATCGTCGTGCTGGCGCACGATCCGTTCGAAGGCTCCGCTGACGCTCCGAAGGGAGAAGTCGTCGATCTGGCCAAGGCCGTGAGCGACGACGTCGACGTGATCTTCGCCGGCCATAACCACGGCAAGATCAACACCACCATCGACGGCAAGCTGATCGTCGAAGCCTACTCTTACGGAACCGCCTTTTCCGACGTGGACCTGACGATTGACCGCGCGACGCAGCAGATCGTTGCGAAGAAGGCCGAGATCGTCGACGTGAAGCAGGAAGGCGTCACCCCGGACCCCGAGATCACCCAGATGGTCAAGGCATACGCCGACAAGAACGCTCCGGTCATGAACGCTCCGGCAGGCAATGCCGATGCGGACATCACTCGAGAAGTGAGTAAGAGCGGCGAGAACGCGCTAGGCAATCTGATCGCCGATGGCATGCGCGAGACGATGAAGACCGACTTCGCCTTCATGAACTCGGGCGGCATCCGCAACGACCTGCCGCAGGGCAACGTCACCTACGGCAACATGTTCTCGATCCAGCCGTTCGGCAACGCGCTGATCAAGATGACGCTGACCGGCGCCCAGATTCGCGCCGTTCTGAACGAGCAATGGTCCGGCACCTCGCCGAAGATCGGGCAGATCTCCGGCTTCACCTACACCTATGACGACAGCAAGCTGTACGGCCAGAAGGTTCTCGACATCAAGAAGGCGGACGGAACGCCGCTCGACGACAACGCCACCTACACCATGGCCGTCAACGACTTCATGGCGAGCGGCGGCGACGGCTACGCCACGCTGACCAAGGGGACAAACCGGGTCGCCGGTCCCGTCGACCTGGATGCGACCATCGCTTACATCAAGGCCAAGTTCGCGAGCGGTAGCATCACCGCCAAGATCGAAGACCGCTTCACGAAAGTGAACTAAACCCCATTCTCACCGTCCCGCAAAAAGAGAGCTGCTCCGGAGCAATGCTCTGGACTCAGCTCTCTTTTTATCGAAACTAACAAAAGTGGCCTATTTCACCTGCATTTTTTCAAAAAAGCGGAATTGCATGCCACCACCGCTTAGCAGGACCATTCTCCAAAAATAAAAGCCCAATCCATTGGCATTATCCAAGGACCGGGCCTTCACAAGAAGTATGAAGTTGTAGCAAAACGCGGATTCAGGCCTTCACTGGCTGATAGGGACACGAATCATTCCATCTGAGGAAATGAGGAAAGGAGCAGGCGTCCCTGCTCCTTTCAGATCATATAGCTTTGATACGTTTTTCCCTCAACACGAGGACGGTTATTAGTCTTGCGTTTTTCCCTCAACACGAGGATTATTATCTTCATTGTAGAACGTCTTGTTTTTGTTGTCAAGAGGTCATATGCCCGGTGCCGGCGACTCCAGCGGCGTGGGAACCATCAGTACAAGCGTTCAAATTCCGTAATGGCATGGGTCAGTAGGATTCTCCGAAAAGAACCTATCGTAAATCTCTACCATTTTGTAAGACTTCTTTACAAACGCCCTGGGCTGCTTCATCTGCAAGATCCGCATAACAGGCTCGTTCCATAACCGATAATGCAACTGAAAAGTGGAACGTTCCCATTGCACATCCCGAACCGGACTAAATCGGATCGCATCATATCCCGTAAGAAAATTAACCGGAAGACATTCTTGTGTTTCGTTTCGAATGTAGTAATGCAAAGAGCGCTCCTTATACAGCCAAAAAGCCAGCGCCCAATTCACTCGTTGTTCAATCCAAGCAAGTTGACCTAACGGGATACTGCCATAAACATAAGTACCGCGAACAGAGTTCAGATCGACTCGTTTCCGGGATATCTTAATCAACTTAGGGATAGATAAGATCGTTCGTTTTCCAGCAGGAAGCCCCCCGATATACCCTACGGAAAAGTCAGTCACTGATTCTCCATTAAATTGACTGGTGGACGGGATGACCGTAATTTCCAACTCAAAGTGCTTGTCCTCCCAAACCATCGCATAATGCGGTCCATCGTATTCCCAACCCACCCCTCCGAATTGGCAATGGATTATATCAAACCTGGAGAAAAAAGGTTCAGGAACTGGCGAGGGAAAAACTAGGCTCTTAGGTGCAATCGTTGCCCCCTCGCATTTGGACAGCCTTTCCAGACGTCTTAGGAATCGTCTACGATGGGTCATTGTATCCGGAGGAACGATCACATTATCATCCAGCGCATTGATATTCATAAAAAGCATTTCTAAATCTCGAATGTTATTGAGCAGTTGCACCGTGGACGGATTAGAAAGGTCAGCCAGTAATTGGGACAGTCGCTGAAGACCGACCACATCATTCGGGTTGAGTGCCAATAGATCTGCAATAAACCTGTTATAATTCAACTCATTCATCCTTACGTGAGAAAATGTTGACTATTACCTTTTCGTGGAATGATGATAAAATCCTCCCGAGAACGTATTGAACTTTTTAGAATCAGCAAATCAGTCATCACCAAAGACTTATCGCCGTTAATTGGGACTCCACGCTGGAAACGAAATCGGTCTATTTCCCTATTTCATTTCCCCGGTCACACTGAGGATTCGATCAGTATCCCCCTTCTTTTGACCACATCTTATCGAACCCCGCCAGCAACCAATTCCTTTCAAAATATTGCCGCAATCCGGGCAAGCCGGGGTATCCGCTCGTGGTATAATTCAGGCTATACGCACAAAGATAGAAGAGGAGAATGGAAATGAACGTACTGGACATCAAACCGGGCGTCAAATGGCTCGGCGTGCAGGACCACGACATCCGCGTGTTCGATATCATCATGGTGACCGACTTCGGAACCTCCTACAACTCCTACCTGGTCGAGGGCACGGAGAAGACGGCGCTCATCGAGACGGTTAAGGTGAAATTTTGGGACGAATACCTGGCCAAGCTGCAGGAGACGGTCGATCTCGCGGAGATTGACTACGTGATCGTCGATCACACCGAGCCGGATCATGCCGGTTCCCTGGAAAAGCTCCTGGACTACATCCCCGATGTGACCGTCGTCGGCAGCCCGGTTGCGCTCAAGTACCTCAAGGCGATCACCAACCGCGAATTCAACTCCCTGCCCGTGAACGCCAAGAGCACCCTCGATCTCGGCGGCAAGACGCTGTCGTTCATCCCGGCGCCGCTTTTGCATTGGCCCGACTCGATGTATACCTACCTGCAGGAAGACAAGATTCTGTTCACCTGCGACTCCTTCGGAGCGCATTATGCTTTCGACGACGTGCTGCTCTCCAAGATCGCGGACCGCGCCGATTATTATTCCGCCCTCAAATACTATTACGACTGCATCATGGGGCCGTTCAAATCCAACATGGCCGCCGCCATCGGCAAAATCGAGCCGCTCGACTTCGACATGATCTGCAACGGACACGGGCCGGTTCTCGACCAGAACCCGAGAGAGATCGTAAACCTGTGTAAGGAATGGTCGGTTGAGGTGAACCCGAACAGCGGGCGCAGCGTCGTCATCCCCTACGTCTCGGTGTACGGCTATACAGAGCGGATGGCGCAGGAGATCAAGCGCGGGATCGAAGCCGCCGGAGCCGGCGGTGTGGAGGTCGCACTGTATGACCTCACCGCATGCGAGCTTGCGGAAGTGCTGGACAAGATCTACTGGGCCGACGGCCTCCTCTTCGGCTCGCCGACGATCAACGCCGATACGCTGCCGCCGGTCTGGAACCTGCTCACGCAGCTCAACCCGATCGTCCACGGCAAGAAGCTGGCCGGCGTCTTCGGCTCGTACGGCTGGAGCGGCGAAGCGATCAAGAACATCGAAGCCCGGCTCGCACAGCTCCGCTTCAAGGTGGTTCCGAGCCTGAAGACCGTCTTCAAGCCGAGCGCGGATGAGTTGAACGAGGCCTACGAGTTCGGCCAAAGCTTCGCGCGCGAGCTTGTGAATCCGAGCACAGGATTCCCGGCCGCCGAAGCGGCAGTGTAAGGCGAGTTCGCCTTCCCCAGCGGGAAGCGCTCGATCCGCTAGCTTCGGCCCGGGGAGTCGGCGCGACCCGGCATTCGCTTCTTCCGCAGCACCAAAAAAGGATTCTTCCCGGAGGACGTCAAGTCTCCGCGGATGAATCCTTTTTGTGTGAGCGCAGTCTCCCTTTCCCGGCGGAGGCCGATCATGAAACGCGAGCCGCATGATCTTCCTGCGCCCATCTCCGACCTGCAGCAGCAATTCGACCGGCGCAGGATAACCGCCCCTTATCCGCTGTACCCAATTACGGAAAAGTTAAGAAATACGAGGACATCCCCCTCAGTTTCCCGGAGCAGCGGCAGCTCCGCCAGCCGGGGATCAGCCAGGTCATGGTCATAGGCTGCCCGCTCATGCAGCCCCGAGCAGCAGCCTGGCGATCTCGTCGTAGCTGCCTGCCGTCCAGGTCGGGGCTCCGGCAGATTCCGGCTCAACCCCGCGGTGGTTGAACCAGATCACCCGCCAGCCCGCCGCAAGCGCTCCTGCCACATCGTTGCGCCAGGAATCGCCGATGTAGACGCTCGTCTCCGCCTCGGTTCCGGTCCGCTCATTGGCATAGGCGAAAATGCGCGGGTCCGGCTTGTCCCAGCCCACCGCGGCGGAGATGAACCGGCGCTCCGGCGGAATCAACCGGTCCAGCCCGAGGGCATGGATCTTGTTCTGCTGATGCCGCTTGGGCCCATTCGTGATGAGGCCGACCACGATCCCCCGGGCCAGAAGCTGCTCGATCAGCTCCCGGACTCCCGGATATGGCTGCAGCCGGTATTGGCAGCCGAGATAAGCCGCCTGCATGGCGGCGGCTCGCTCCGCGCCGAGCTCGATTCCGTATTCGCGGAAGGCAAGCCGAAACCGCTCCCGCCGCATGTCTTCCATGGCGGAGCTTCCCTCCATCGCACCGGCTCCGCCGAAGGCGGCAGACAGTGAATCGCTGTAATACCGCATCCGGTGGTATGCTTTTTCATAAGGAAACCGGTCATCCGCTCCCAATACCGCCTCCACCGCCTCCCGAAAAGGCTGCAGATGATCGTACAGCGTATTGTCCACATCCAGGAAGACTCCCTCGATTCGGGGAAATCTCCCGGTTTCAATCGGGTTCTCCATTCTCTGCTCTCCTCATTTTCGTTTCGTCAGGCAACCGGATTGCGCAGGCTTGTCCGATAAATCCATTGTCTTGCTTTCCCGCGCAAGGAGCAAGTCCAAAAAAAGGCGATTCGCCGCCGGAAGCCCGGACCGCGGATCGCCTTTTTCTCATGGAAAAGCTCGTTTCAGCTGAGTTTGCATCAAGACCATCAGGACTCGGAGCGGATCTCCCGAACCAGCTCCGATACGGCATCCTCCAAGGATGTCGCCGGCCGGCCGAGCAGCTTGGCCAGGTCGCCGCTTTCCACGGCGAGCTCGCCGCTGCGGATCCCCTGCTGGATGAGCAAGAGCATCTGCACGACCGGAGCGGGCAGTCCAACTGCTGCCAGACCGGCCTCATACGCCTCATCCGTCACTTGCTGCACGGAAACCGCCGTCCCCGACGCTTTGAAGATGGCGGCCGCATAGTCGTCGTAGGTGGCTAGCTTGCCGCCCAGCTCATACACCGTGTTCTCGTGGCCTTCACCCGCCAATACCGCCGCAGCCGCCTGCGCGTAATCTTCGCGAGGCGCCCAGCCCACCTGCCCGTTTCCGGCAGATGTGACGAGCGGCGCTCCGGCCAGCACGCTTTTTACCGTTTCGGTCTCATTCTCCACGTACCAGTTGTTGCGGACGAACGAATAGGGAATGCCCGCCGCTCGAATCGCTTCCTCCGTCGCCTTATGGACCTCTGCCAGGAACAGCTTGCTGTGCGCGGCATTGGGCGCGCTCGTATACACGATGAACTTGACGCCGGCTCGCTTCGCCGCTTCAACCGCATTCTTGTGCTGCTTGATGCGGGTCTCGTTGTCCCCCTGGGACGAGATCAGCAGAAGCCGCTCGATTCCCGCGAACGCCCGGTCGAGAGAGGACGGATCGTCATAATCCCCGCGCCTTACTTCCACGCCCAGCTCAGCCAGTTCCTCCGCCTTGCGCGGATCGCGCACGCTCACCGCCACCTGCTCCGCAGGCACCCGCTGCACAAGGGCCTTCACCGCCTTGCTGCCCAACAATCCATTTGCTCCCGTGACCAAATACTTTACCATGCTCGGCACCTCCATCGAATAATGATGTTCCCACTTACAAGTAAGGCTTGAATCCATCCGCCAGCTGCCTAAGAGTCGTAGCCGCAAGCCTCGCTTCGAACGCCTGCTGAGCCGCCCTCATCTCTTTTCGCAGCAAGGCTTCTATATTTCGGCCAACCGGACAAGCCGGATTCGGATGGTCGTGAAAATGGAACAGCTCGCCCTCGGACGCCGCCTGAACCGCCTGATAGGCCATGAGCAGCGTGATCTCCTCGGGAGAACGACGAAGGGTCGCCCCGCCGACGCCGGGGCGGACATCGATGAGTCCAGCCTTCTTTAGCATCCCCGAGATCCGGCGGATGATCACCGGATTGGTGTTGACGCTGCCCGCCAGATAGTCTCCCGTGCAAGGCTCGGGGGTAACGGCGATCAGAGACAGAATATGGACGGCGATCGAGAACCTGCTGCTGATCTGCTTCATGGCGCTCGCCCCTTTCGTTGTAACCATTTTAGTTCTAACGCAATGGGACTGTCAAGTCCGTAGCTGCCGCTCCCGTTATCGCGATCGCTTCCGCCTCGCTGAAAGGCGGGTTCCCGACTCGTTTGCGAGGCCGGAGATTTCCTCGCGCAGCGGGACAGCTTCCTATCAAAAGGCGCCTCCGCTCCACAGCGATCATGGAGTCAGAAGCGCCTTCGTTCGCACCGATTTCGCGGCTTTAATTCGCCATCGAATTGATCGAATCCTGAGGGGAGAAAACCGAGATATGGTCCACCTTGCCGATCGACTTCGGAATGATGAACTTCAGCTCGAACTGGTCGTTTGCTTTATAGATGTAGATCTTGTCGTCTCCGTTAACTTTCGTGTCGTTGGGCTTGCCGAGCGTGTCCTCGATGTCCTTCAACGTCAGCTTCTGCAGCTCGGGAGCGCTGGAGCGCACGTCGAAGATCAGGCTCCCCTTGTTCCAGCCGATCACCGCGTTCTTCTTGGCGTACGTGGAGTAGATGCCGGAACTGCCAACGGAATCCTCCTTGTCCGCCTTGCCCCAATCCTTGTACACCTCATCGATCAGGCTCACATGGGCGGCGTATTTGATGCCCGGCGCCTTGCCTTCCTTGGCCAGCTTCATCAGCTCCTGAAGCTGCTTGGCTGCGGCGGATGCGGTGGGGGCGCCGGCTGAAGGGGCAGCGGCAGCGGCGCTGGCCGCCGGCGAAGGCGAGACCGCGGTGGTCTCGGCCGGAGCGAAGGCGCTTGGCAGAGCCGAAGCCGCAGCGGCGCTGGCCGAGGGCGAGGATCCAGGCGCGGAAGGCGCAGCCGAGGGGCTCGCGGCATCTCCTCCGCCGGAGCCGCAAGCCGTCAACGTCAAAATGCCGGCAAGCGCGAACGAACAGATTAAGGTTTTATAAAATCGGGTCATGACTATCGTCTCCTTGGAAGATGAAAGTGAGCTACACTGCTATGGACGACAGGGTGAGCGAAAAGGTTTCACCGCCCTATTCTTCCCTAATCGGCATCGTTCCTTCCTTGCTTCCCCACCATTAATCGGATCAGATCATCCTTCGTTCCGCCAGTCTCCATTATCGTCATCCTCCTTTGGCAAAACCCACCGCCAGCAAATCTATTTGTGACCTTCTCTACCATGATAACTATTTCCGTCGGTAATTCTCGCCCATACTCTTCTATCGTTTTATTTTGCAACTGATTTTTTCCATCATTTTATAACCAAATGTCAAATTTATTAACACACGATATAGATTTTTCTGAAAACTGATGGTAGAATCTTTTTACAATTCTATCATTCTGGAAAATCATTCCGCAAAATGAGGGAAGGAAGGACGTTTTGCCGCTTCGGGAAGATAGAAAAAGAGGGTTACATATCTATCGTGATGGAGGGGATTTTGTTTTGGAGAAGGGATTAAAAAAACTTTCGCTGCTCACTCTGGCGTTAGGAGTCATAGTCAGCGGCATTCCCGGACTTGCGGCTGCGGCATCCGGCACAACTTCCGCAAGCAGTCCGCTGCTGGCCAAGCAGGCCTTGTCGAACACCTCCGTTCCGGCGGTCATTTCCTCGAAGATCAACACGTCTTCGGCGGGCAAGGTTCGCGTCATCGTTCAGCTCAGCAACCAGCCTGCGGCAACGGGAATCGCAGCGGCGAAACAGGGAATCTCTTCGGCTGCCTTTTCACCTGACTCTCTTAAAGCCTCTGTTGATAGCCAGCAAGCGACCGTTCTTAAGAAAGCAACTGCAAAGGGAATCGACTTGTCAGTCAACTATCAGTTCAACACGGTTTTGAACGGCTTCGAAGTGACCGTTCCGGCCAATGAAATTCCCTATCTCGCCAAAATCCCCGGCGTCGTCTCGATCCATGAGAACAGCACCTGGTATGTGATGCCGGATGAAACGCCGGCCTATGTGAGTTCCGCCGTTTACGACGTTACTCCGATTCATCAGATCGAGCCGACTGGGCCTGGGTTCACGGGTATACCGGCAAAGGCTTGAAGGTCGGCGTCATTGATACGGGAGTCGACTATTTCCATCCTGATATCGAGGGAGCCTATATGGGCGGTTACGATTCCTTTCAGAAGGATGACGACCCTTACGAAGAACCTCCCTTGACCTTAGAAGAAGACCTTCTGGGCACCGGCTACGAAGGTACCTACCACGGTACTCATGTCGCTGGCACGATCATTGGACAGTTCAGGAACCATAGCAGTGAGATCGTTCAAAAGGGCGTCGCTTACGGAGCCGAGCTTTATGCCTATAAGGTTCTCGGCCGCAATCCGGACGATCCCACGACATCCAGCGGCTCCTCCGCTCAGGTCATCGACGGGATTGAGCATGCCGTCAAGGACGGAATGGACGTCATTAACCTGTCTCTAGGTTCCGATGCCGAGAAGGATGTCAACTCTCCGGATTCCATCGCCATCAACAACGCGGTGCTCGCCGGTGTGACCGCCGTGATCGCGAACGGCAACGCCGGACCCGGTTACAGTACGATGGGTTCTCCCGCCGCAGCTCAGCTCGGGATTTCGGTCGGTGCCGTAACCAGCGATTCCAAGAACTTCAGCGGCAAGTTCGACCCAATCACCAATACGGGAGATAGCGTTGTGGACGCTACTTATGCCACTTACGGGGAATTCCATATGATGGGTTGGGAACCCACCCACGAAGATTTTAATTCCATATTCGGCGATTCTGCCTACCAGTTAGTCTACGCCGGCCTCGGCGCAGAGAATGATTACAAGAATATCGGCGATGTAACGGATAAAATCGTGTTCGTTTCGCGCGGCACCCTTACTTTCGTTGATAAGATCGCAATTGCCAAGAAACACGGCGCCAAAGCTATCATTTTATACAACGGCAGGGCCAATGGCACCGCTCCTGACTTTACGCCAGACATTTCTCCCCTTCTCGATGGTTATATTTCCGTGGATCCGGTGAACCTCACACCGTATGTCTTGGGGGATTCTTACGATTACATCCCAACCCTAAACATGAAAGGCTATGAGGGACGCCGGCTGGCCGACCTGATAGCCAACAAGGGACAATCGGTCAGCATCAAGTTTGACTCCACGATGTACGAGTCCTGGATCACCTACGGCGACGAACCGGCAGACTTCACCTCTTGGGGTCCGAACTTCGACAGCGCCATGAGCATCAAGCCGGATATCAGTGCACCCGGTGTCAACATCATGTCCACCTGGCCAGCCTACAAAAAATACCTTTCGAATGCTGCGTACGACAAAGCTTACAATCGCATCAGCGGCACGAGCATGGCGACTCCTCATGCTGCAGGCCTTGCCCTGTTGATCAAGGATGCGCATCGTAATTACACTCCCTTTGACATCCGTGCTGCCTTGGCCAATACGGCTGATCCTATTGAGGCAGCAGGCGACTATTATATTTCCGGCCCCGGCCGTGCGAATGTAATGAATGCCATTCTGACACCTGCTCTCCTCACAGCGGTTGAACCGATCACAATCTTGAACAAGGATTTTAGCCCAATGGCGGTAACCAACTACAATCCAACGGCAAGCTTCGGCCTTGTCGCTCCGGGTTCTACTCCTTCCCAAACCTTGGAGCTCAAGAATACATCCGATCAGTCGCTCACTTATCAGGCTTCGGTGGAATGGCTGCCTAACACGGGAGACATCAACCCGACAGCAGACGTACGCGAAACCATAACCGTAGACCCTGGACAAAAAACCAATTTCGATCTTACCCTGAGCGTTGGCGAAAACGTTCCGACAGACAGTTGGTATGAAGGTTCTGTCGTTCTGAAGGCGGATGGAGTACCGACGCTTCGTCTCCCATTTGTCGTGCATGTCGGAGATACTCCTATTCCGTTAACAGAAATCGATCAAGTGAGCCTGACGGACAAAGTTCTCTATCCGAATCGCAACTATCAGAAAACCACCGATCTATCGTTCCGTTTGAATTCACCGGATACCAACTACATCGAAGTGGATGTGGTCAATCTGGATGACGAAACGATTGGCATTTGGGATAGTAAGAACACCGCTAAAATCACTGACCTGTTCCCGATGGATGCCTACTCTCTGCCCGGATTTGACGGAACTTATTATCCCGTTGACAGTGAAGGCAATTTCATACTGGACAAGAATGGAGAACCCTCGCAAGCAAGTCTGACAGATGGCGTATATAAATTGGTCATCATCGCCGCGCAGCTCACGGCTGACGGTAAAGTAGCCGTTGACAAGTACAAACAGAGCATCCTGTACCAAAATGTCACCTCCTTCCGCGTCGACATTTCCGTGCCCTATTCCGGAATCGGCGCGATTCCAGCAACACCCACAACAAGCGCCGCGGCTGCGGCTGTAGTTGACCAGGGCCTGAAACAAGTGCCAGTCACTCCTTCCGCCTCAAACAAGGACGGAATTGCCACGGTTTCCGTCACGGACGATAGCTTGAAGTCAGCGATCGCTTCCGCCGGAACCTCTCCTGCTGCCGTCCTGATTGACGGAGGCAAGGAACCGAACTCCAAGCTCACTCTCACCGCCGACCAAGTGAAGCTGCTCGGCTCGCTCTCGGCGAAGAGCACGGTCGTCTTCAGCGTTTACGGCTCCGCTGCAGCCCTTCCGGTCGCTCTGTTTACCGGCGCTCCCGCAGGTGCTGCCCTGGATGTCGCCGTGAAATCGGCGGAAGACGCCAAAGCTTCCTTCACCGCCAAGCTGGGCGACGGCAAGCTGGTCGGCACTCCGGTGTCCTTTGAGGCCAACTGGGTAACGGCCGCCGGCAGCAAGCCGGTTGCAGCGCCGAGCAATGTCTTCATCAAGCGCTCCTTCACCGTCCCGGGCAGCATTGAGCCGAACACGGCCGGTGTGCTCTACGAAGAAGGCGGAGTTGTCACCGCCGTATCCTCCGTCTTCGCCAAACAGACGGACGGAACCACCGTCGTGACGGTCAGCCGTCCGGGCTTCTCGGTGTACGCCGCGGCAACCCGCACCGTCGCCTTTACGGACATCGCCGCATCGGTGCAAGCCTCCCACATCCAGGCGCTTGCGAACAAATGGATCATCAACGGCACGACGGCCACGACCTTCTCACCGAAGGCCAACTTGACCCGCGCCGAATTCACTGCCCTGCTCGTGAGGGCGCTCGGTCTGAAGGCTTCCGGCACCGTCGCCTTTAAGGACGTGAAGAGCAGCGACTGGTTCGCGGCCGATGTGGCGGCAGCCAGCGAAGCGGGACTGATCAAGGGCATCGGCGGCGGCAAGTTCGCCCCGAATGACAAGGTCACCCGCGAGGATCTCGCCGTCATTCTCGACCGCGCCCTCAAGCTGACCGGGATCGAACTGAAACCGATCGGCCAGAATCCGATCGTTCCTTACAAGGACGACGCGAGTGTATCCAGCTACGCCAAGGATAGCGTCAAGGCGCTGTCCGATTCCGGTATCCTCAGCGGATTCACCCTCCCGGGCGGAACCTTCTACCGTCCGGCCGCTGCTGCCACCCGCGAATTCGCGGCGGCGGCTCTGCACGAGTTGCTCGTCAAAGCCGGATTGACCGACTGACCGCCAATCCGCACTATTAGAGAATTCATAACTGCTGGTCCCTTTCCCCTTTCCCCTTTTCCGGGTCCTCGGAGAAGGGGATTTTCGTGCCGAGCTTCTTTTTCTATCAAACTTCTCAATATTGTTCAGCTTGTCGACAGGAAATTATAGATTTCTCCAAAAGCAGTGTGATAGAATCAGTGTGTTAGTAAACTTTGGAAAAATTTCCTGAAGAGTCGAGCAAGATCATCACTCGCAGCCCTGTCGCCTCTCTTCCGGAAAAATCGCAAGGCAGTCTATCATTTTTGACGGAGGGGATTTATTTTGAAGACGGGACTAAAGAAGCTATCCGTTCTCGCTTTGGCCTTGAGCATTGCCTTCAGCGGAGCGACGAGCATCGCGGGAACGGCAGGAGCTTCATCTGCAGATCTGCCGCTCGCCCATGGGCCGCAAGGAAATGCGGGAACCCACACCGCACAGAGCGCGATAATCTCTCCCGCTCTTGACACTGCATCCCCCGGGAATGTGAGCGTCATCGTTCAACTGGATGTTAGCCCGGCCGCCTCCGCAGCCGATGAGCGTACCGCAGCCGCTATCGCCGCCGAACAGAAAGCCGTATTGGACGAGGCCGCTTCAGCTGGCATCCCGCTGTCGGTCCACACCCGTTTCCAGAACGCGCTGAACGGTTTTGCCGTCTCTCTTCCGGCCAACCGGATTCCCCAGCTCGCTTCGATTTCCGGTGTCGCCTCCATCTATCCGAATGCCGTCCTGTACACTTTGGCAGACTCGGAAGCCTTCGATTCCTCCGCAGCCGTACCCTCCTCCTTCTATGATGACAATGCCCCGCTGAAGCAGACCGGCGCCGACTGGGCACAAGCCAAGAAGTACACGGGAAAAGGGCTGAAGGTGGGCATCGTCGACACCGCCGTGGACATCCATCATCCGGACATTGCCGCGGCCTTCAAAGGCGGGTACGATTGCGTGAATCAGGATACGGACCCCACCGATAATCCGGGGACCCATGGAACTCACGTAGCCGGAATTATCGTCGGACGGGGGACCAATCCGGACGGCCCGATCAAACATACTGGGGTCGCTCCCGATGCCAAGCTCTATGTATACAAAGCCTTTTACTTGCAAAATCCCGCCGATCCCGACTCGTATGTCGCCACCTCCGGCATGATCATCGACGGAATCGAGCACGCCATCCAGGACCGCGTCGATGTGCTCAATCTGTCCCTCGGCGGGTCCATGGAGCAGGATCTGAACTCTCCGGAGGTAGTCGCGATCAACAACGCCGTCCGGCATGGCATAACCGTCGTCACCGCCGCCGGCAACAGCGGGCTTCCCGGCACCTTGGGCTCATTGGCGGTGGCCCAATTGGGAATTGCCGTAGGCTCCAGCACCCTCGCCAGCAACGTGTACTCGGGAAGCCTGGCGCCCCAGCTCGTTCCGGATGCCGCGGATTCTTCCGTAGCCTCGGTTACCTACAGCACGTACGGCTTTCAGGTATTGGCGGAGGGGAGCTATCCTCTGGAGTTCAAGAAGCTCCTTAACGGCCAGCCTCAGCAGGACATCGTCTATGTCGGGCTGGGGCGGGAGGAGGATTACAAACAGGATGTAAGCGGCAAGATCGTCCTGATTTCGCGCGGCGACCTGCCTTTTGAAACCAAGGTCAAAATCGCCAAGGCCCATCACGCTCTGGCTATCGTGCACTTCAACAATTTTCCTTATTCACAGCGCGGAACGGTCAACCTGAACCCGCCCCTCCCGACGAACTACGATGGCTTCAGCCAAGTCTATCTGGAGGACAGCCCGCAATACATTCCCGTTTTCGACTTGCAGGGAACCGCTGGCCGCACCCTCGCCCGCGCACTGACGGAGAATCCCGCCATGCACCTGACGCTAACCTTTGATCCGGGCCTGTCCGCGTTTCCGCTGGCCGCCGATCAACTCTCGCGGGCCAGCTCCCAAGGTCCGAACGTGGACAGCGCGCTCAGCATCAAACCGGACATGATCGCTCCCGGGCAGACGATTCTCTCGACGATACCGGCAAGCCCCGGCTCATCCTCCTACGCCGACGCTTACGACCGGCAATCCGGCACCAGCATGGCGGCGGCTCATGTCTCGGGCCTCGCCCTCCTGGTCAAACAGGCTCATCGGGAGTACACGCCGTTCGATATCCGGGCGGCGCTGGCCAATACCGCTTATGATACGGGCGCGGCGCACAATGCTCAAGGCTCGGGTCGGGTCTATGTCCGGGATGCTATCGAGACGCCGGCCCTGCTGACGGCGACGGAGCCGATCACCATTCTGGATGCGAACTATTTGCCGATCGCCTTCGACAATCCGAACGTTTCCGCCAGCTTCGGCTTGGTCAGCCCGGGCAGCGGCCCGCAGATCCGATCGCTCAAGCTTGCCAGCCATACGCATAAATCGCTCGATTATTCCGCCCGGATCGAATGGAAACGCGGCGGTCCCCAGTTGGGAGTAACCGCCGATCTGGACCGGACCTCCCTCCATCTGAACGGAAACGGAACGGCGGCGCTCTCTCTTCGACTACAGGTTAATGAAACCGCGCCCCTAAATTCGCAGCACGAAGGGACCGTCGTCCTGAGCTCTCCGGGGCAGCCCGATCTGCATCTGCCCTTTATCGCTTATGTCGGACAAAAGGCGCCGGTCTATCCCTGGATCGGAATTCGCGATCTGGCGGTGACGAACAAGCTTTTTTATCCGCAGCGGACAGCGCAGAATACGACGAATTTGAGCTTCACTCTAGCTCCGGAGTATCGATTCGTCCAGCTCGTGGTGCTGGTTCTCGACCGCAATAACAATGCGGTAGGCCTCATCGATCAGAAGGCGGCAACGAGCGCTCCCCTCGGCAGCGGGCCTTATTCTTACACCTTTACAGGAAAATGCATCAGCACGACGCCTATGGGAGCTCCCATTCTGGACAGCAATCACCAACCAGTCTATACCCAGCTGCCGAATGGCTATTACAAGTTCTATCTGGCAGCGCTGGGCTTGGACTCCGCCAATAACCAATATCCGTTCACGGTCATGACATCCTTCAAGATCGATAATTCGCCTGAACCGACCCGCTAATTTGCCGCTTATGCGCTGCATCGGCTTTTGATCAAGGCGGGCCTGAGCGACTGACCGGCTCATTCTCTATCGCCGCCTGGCATCTTGCTCGAGGCAATCCTCGCCGTTTCACAACCTGGTTATAACCGTTCCAAACCATGCGCAAAGGCACAGCCGCCTCCAAACCCGCGAAGCACAAGTGGGGATGGGGGCGGCTTCTTGCAAATAAATCCTCTGTCCCTCCCGCTGACATTTCCCCCGCCGCCGCCTGAAGCCCTCTCCAGGCTGAATTTGCCACAGCGTCCCGCTTGGTATACTCTTGAAGAAAGGGTGATAAAAAAATGAGTTCCATGACATTCAAGGCTTACGCCATAACTAATGAAATCGATCTGAACAAGCTTGCTCTCGACTGCGGCATCCCGAAGAAATACACCTGGGAGGAGCCGCTCGTCATGCAGAATGAAATCCTCGCCAAGATCCTTGGCAAAAAGGCGGCTCCCGACCAAAAGGTGCTCGTCTTCTCGTTCGGCAGCATCGTCTTCATCAACCACGCGGGACCGTCCGAAGTCACCAGCTTCCTGAAGTACATGAAATCCTTCGAGCCGGAGATCAGTCTCGCCGAGTTCGACCGCTACACGGACGACTACCGCCTGCACATCGGGGACACCGAGACGCTTCAGCTGACCGACGAGTATGTGATCGTTCCGCAGGATGAGCTCTTTTACCCGGAGCTCATTTCCACCGTCCTCGCCAAGTCGGTCGCTCTCGAGAAGACCGAGGAGCAGCTCGGCAAGATCCTGGACCGCACCGAGACGATGATCGACCGCCTGGAAAAAGCGAACCTGCGCATCAGCGACAAAGAGCTCGCCAAGACCACGGCCCGCATCGTCCGCCACGAGTACAACACGATCGCCTATATCATGATCCTCGACAAGCCGGACATCACCTGGACGAACAGCGAGGCGGGCGAGTTCTATCATCAGATGGCGGAATTTTTCGAGCTGACCGACCGTTACGAGATTCTCAAGAGCAAGACCGCTATCCTCTACAACATCATGGAAGGCTTCTCCACGATCAGCCATTCCACCCGGGGAATTTTCGTCGAATGGGTCATCGTGCTGTTGATCGTCGCCGAGGTCGTCCTCATGATCATCGAAGCGGTCCGCTAGGAGGGAAAGGTTATGCCTGCAAAAAATCCGGATTCCCTACCGCAGCCGCAGCCGCGGATGGCCCCCGATTCCTCCTCCGCGCCGCTCGCTCCCGCCCCAATCCGCCTGCTCCACTTCAAAAGCTGCGTCATCGGCTCCGCCATCGACCTGGAGAAGCCGGCGGCCTTTTTCCGCATCGAGCGGACGGCCAGCTGGAAGGAATACCTGGAGCTCGGCGAAGCCCACTTGGAGACGATCCTGCAAAAGCCCTGCCCTGACAAGCGGGTGTTCCTGTTTGAATACGGCTGCGCCGCCTTCCTCAATCTGGACGAAGGAGAGCTGCAGACGTTCTTTGACTTTCTCGCCGGGCTCGTGGACGAGATCGACTACGCCATGGTCGTTCGTTTCGCGGAGAGCCATGTGCTCACGGTGGATGAGGCGGGCGAGCTTCAGCCGTGGGAAGGCTCGCCGCTCACGTTCCGGGTGGAGGAGCCGATCTTCCCGTTGGTCGCGAGCCTGCTCGCCAAATCGGCGGCGCTGACCAAGATTGAAGCGGATGTGGATGCCCATCTCGACCAGTCGGAGCAGCTGATCGTCAACCTGCAGCGCGGCCGTCTCCGCTTCAACAAGCGAACCTCCTCCGCCGTGCTGGCGAAGTTCCTCAAATTCGAATTCGACAGCATCCTGACGATCCGCATCTTCGACCGTGCGACGGCTGAGAACGACAGCCAGAACAGCCGCAGCCTGTATGACGCTCTGGCCGAGCACTACGAGCTGAACGACCGCTACGAGGTCCTCGAGAGCAAGATCGGCAGCCTGCGCACGGCGATGAAGACGCACAACTCGCTCAGCGTCGAGTCGAACGAGAATCGCCTCTACCTGTGGGAGATCTTCCTGCTCATCCTCTTCCCGCTCGGCGCGCTGGCGCGGATTCTACTGCACTGAATAAGCCGTCCGACATCATGCGCCCTGACGCCGCCAGCGCGTTGCCATCGTAAGCCGAAACCACGTGCCAGCTGTTCTTAACCGCTTCGTAAAGCGCCTCCTTTTTGGCTCAACCTCAAAATAGTGCTTGACGGCGCTCTCTTGCTCCACCAACATTCTGCATGAAATCGGCAACACGAAAGTCGGACACGCAAACCACCCCGGCATTCGTTCATCCCAAACCTCACGACGGACTCTTGACACTTCTGCATTCAGGCCTGTACAAAATCAGGTTTTGGAGGGATTGCCAGACCTTTCGCAAGGCTAGAACCGGAACTTCGACTCATTCGTGATCGCCCGGCAGAAATAGGAGGAATTTTTACCGCTATTTGGGCTGGTAGCCTGTTGGGCCCAATAATAGAGGGAGTTTTTACCGCTATTTTTGCAAATTCCGGGAAATCTATATCGCCATGGTAAATTAGCGGTAATTTTTACCCTTGTTTGGCCGCAGCAGCTTGTTGGTCTCAGAATAACGGGAATTTTTACCTCTATTATCGGTTTCGGCCTCAGACGCACGAAACGGGACTGCTTGGAAGGAGTCTTCGTGCGGCCCTTGCCATTCAGATCATCTTCTCAAGGAGCCGAGCGAGGTATAGAACCAAGAGTGTCAAGTACTGATTTTTCGCTTTGACCCATTTTTTACTCTTAAATGCTTTTCGTCGATCCAGCGGATTTAGCGGTATTTTTATTCTTATTTTGGCACTTCGACTCAGAAGGCATGGTCAAGCACCGATTCCGGTTTTGAGCCGAAAACCTATGATAACATAGAATGAATTAACTCCATTGGAACGTACAAAAACGCCTTTCTCCGGCTCGCGCGGGGAAAGGCGTTCTTTCATAAAACGGGCTTGTACAAGCTTTAGGAGCTGTTCCTAACTAACGTTACTCGATGTTCTCGCTGACCGCCCGATTTGGGTATGCTCTTAAATCAGGTTCATCCGGCATGTTATTTCAGCGCAGCTCCTTAGTCTTCCAGCTCGACGTTGTGGTACACCTGCTGGACGTCGTCCAGGTCCTCGAGGACGTCGATCAGCTTCTCGAACTGCGCCACCGATTCTGGCGGCAGTGTGACGTAGTTCTGCGGCAGCATGGTCAGCTCGGCCACCGTGAAGTCCTTGACGCCCGCATTCCGCAGAGCGGACTGCACGGCGTTGAACTGATCCGGCTCGGCGTACACGATGACGGCGTCTTCTTCCTCCAGGATGTCGCGGACTTCCACGTCCGCCTCCATCAAGAGCTCCAGCACTTCCTCCGCCGTCTTGCCTTCCATCCCGATGACGGCGGTCTGATCGAACATGTAGCTGACCGAGCCGCTCACGCCGAGGTTCCCGCCGTTCTTGCTGAAGGCGGCGCGCACTTCGGACGCCGTGCGGTTGACATTGTTGGTCAGCGCGTCGACGATAACCATCGCGCCGTTCGGGCCGAAGCCTTCGTAGCGCAGCTCGTCGTATGTCTCGTCGCCTGAGCCCTTCGCCTTGTCGATGGCGCGGTCGATGATCGCCCTCGGCACGTTGTAGGTCTTGGCGCGTTCAAGCACGAATTTTAACGCCTGGTTGGATTCCGGGTTAGGCTCCCCCCGCTTGGCGGCTACATAAATCTCCAAGCCGAACTTGGCATAGATCCGGCTGTTGTTGGCATCTTTGGACGCTTTCTTCTCCTTGATGTTGTTCCACTTACGACCCATCGGTTAATCGCTCGCTTTCCCTGAATATGCACAGTCACTTTTCATTATAGCTTTTCCCGGCGGGTTCGCCAACTCCACGCTCCGTCAGGCTTCGTCAGGCTTCGTCAGGCTCTGTTCCCGGGCGGGCCATGCCTTGCCCCATCTGAACGCGGCTCCATGAATTCTGCCCCGGCCTCCAGGGATACCCATACTAACGATCAAGCTGGGTCGAGGGAGCGCTATTCTCATACATTTCCTCCCACTCATCCTGGAACGCCTTATAGACAATCGGGTATTTGCTCCGCAGCTTGCGGATCCCTGCGGCGAAGAAACCGTGCGCTGCCTTCTCCCCGCCTATCTCATCCAGAATGTTCGGTGGAATCATATCAAGTGTAGCAGGGAAGAGTAAGTCCAGGCCAGATCGGCGCGTAAAAAGCTCCAATGCTTTTATCGAAACGGCCGGGAATATGGAACGATCCCGATGGAGCCGCTGAATCTCCTCAAACAGTCGGCTTCCCTCCTGGATCTCCCGGCGCAGCGTCAGCACCTCCGGATTCCTCGGATCAATGAAATAGGCTAGCTCGACGAAGATCGCCGCTTCCTTGTAAGCGCCTCGCTCGGAAAAGGAAGCGGCATCGTCCAGCAGCGCCTCCACGGCCATCATTTTGTCCGCAGGCTCGATCAACGACTTCAGGAAGGACCGGAAGCGATGCTTCACCTTGTCCCAGAATTGCTTCTTCTGCAAATAAAGCATGGCCTTGGTCCATTGAATATAGAAGGTCAGAAGGTCCTCCGGCGGCTCGCCGACGAGCTCAGCTTCCGTCTCCTCCATCAGCTTCCAGGCTTCCTCGTCTCGCCCGTTCTGGTCCAGAATCTGCGCGTAGAAATACGCATAGTGCTTGCGCAGCTTTCGGCAGCGCTCATCCAGACGGCGCATAACAGCCAGCGCTTCTTCTTCCCTGTCGAAATCGATCAAGATGCGCGCCTTGACCATTCCTGAGCTGACTCTGTCCCTATCGCTCTCCGTCAGCTGATCGAGCCGTGCCCATACCTGCTCAAACTGCTCGAACTGGTCCTTCATCAAGTGAATGATGGACCGGGTGATCAGAGCGTTGATGTGATCGGGAGCGCGTTCTAGCGCCTTGCCAACCAATTCCTCCGCTTGCTCCAGCTTCCCCTGAACGAGCGCCTCTTCGGCGGCTTGCAGGATCGAGTCCAGCGAATCTCCATATTTGCGTGCGAAATCGTACTCCGCCCGCTTGACCGGATCGCGCAGGACATCGTACGCCGCGCGGATTCTCTGGAATTCCTCTGGATGCTGCTCCGGCGGGAACTCCTTCACCTTGGCGATATAGGCCGTTTTGATCGATTTCGGCGTAGCGTTGGAGCGAACCCCCAAAATCTTGTACCAGTTCACGGAAAAAGAGGCGGAAGATTTTCGCTTGCGGGTTCCGCCCGCGCCGGACTTTTGTGTCGACTTTTGCGGCATGGCCATTCCTCCCGTAGTTTTACAACTCTGCATCAATCAGCAGATCTGTCACCTTATTGATGATCGCCTTCAATTCCTCAACTCCGTCGGCACTCCGCAGCGCCTGATCCAGAGCGGCTAACGACGCCTCCAGCTCCGCGACTTCCGGGCGCTCCTTATCTCCCAGAGCAACCAAAGCCGCACGCGCCCGCTGCGCGAGCACGGCGCCCTCTTCATGCAGGATCGTCGGCGCCTCTCCTTCTTCCGGAGCATCCCAGTCCTCATCCAGCTCATCCGGAAGTTCCGGGAGCAGCTCCCATTCGTCGGGCTCCCCTTCGTCGTCCCCGCCATCCGTTTCCGCGGCCGCGTTCTCCCAGAGAGCCTGAAGCCGCGCGGCGCTTTCCTCGAGCTCCTTGCGGCTGTTCCGGTTGAGGGCGTCCTGAACCGTGATCGACATCTGTTCGCCGGAACTGACGCTGCGAGCGGTCACTTCGAGGATTCCGTTCAGATTATACCGGAACGTCACATCAATGCCTTCAAGCCCGTTCCTGTTCTCCGGAATACCCTCCAGCATGAACTCCCCGAGCCGGTGATTGTGCTTGACCCATTCATGCTCGCCCTGATAGACCTCGACAGAAACCTTGGTTTGGCCCGGTTCCGTGGTATAGAACTGCCGCGAGCGGGTCACCGGGATGACCGTATTCCGGTCGATGACCGGGGCAAACGCGCCAGGCCGGACGCGCCCTCCGGCTCCCTCGCTCAATACGGCTATCCCCATGGAAAAGGGTGCCACATCGGTGGCGACCAGTCCGCTCTCCGACAGCAGCCCGGATTTCAATCCCGCCTGCACGGCGGCTCCGAGCGCCACCGCTTCGTCGGGATTGACATCGAACCGGAGCTCTTTCCCGAGAAGCTTGCTGATCGTCTCCCGCACATGCGGAATGCGCGTCGAGCCGCCGACCAAGAGCACCTCATCGATGTCCCTCGCGCTCATTCCGGCCTCCTGCAGAACCGCTTCTACCCGCTCCGCGGTCTGGGCAATCAGATCTTCGATGAGAGCGACGAATTGGGAGCGGGTCACCTCCGTATCCAGACCGACCGGCCGGTTCTCCTTAACTGTGACCAAGGGGAGCGACACCGGTACGGCTGTCTCCCGGCTGAGCGCGATCTTTGCCCGCTCCGCCGCTTCTTTGAGGATGGCCCTGCCTCTTATGTCCCCGCGGGGATCCACACCGTGCTCGGCGATGATCCGCTCGGCGAACCAGTCCGCGAGCCGCCAGTCAAAATCCTCACCGCCCAGCATCCGATCTCCCATGGAAGCCTTGACTTCAAGAACGCCGCTGAACATCTCCACGATGGAGACGTCGAAGGTCCCGCCGCCCAGATCATAGACCAGGAACGTGCGGTCCTCCTGGAGATGGTCGAGGCCAAAAGACAGCGCCGCCGCAGTCGGCTCATTGATGATCCTCTCCACCACGAATCCGGCCAGTTCACCGGCCTGTTTCGTAGCGCGCCTCTGATCGTCAGTGAAATAGGCCGGCACGGTGATGACCGCTTCCTTTTCCCCTTCTCCGTAGAGCTCGTCCGCCTGCTGCTTCAATTTTTTCAAGATGAACGCCGACACTTCTTGCGGAGTGAAGGGCTGACCGGCGAGAACAATCTCCTCGGCGGACCCCATTTTCCGCTTAACAGCCGCAATGGAGCGGTCCGGCATCGCCACCAGCGCATCCTTGGCATCCTGGCCGACAACGACCGCCCCCTTCGGGTCGATCAGAACGACGGAAGGAAGCAGGCGTTCCCCGCCAGAGAGCGGAATGATCTCCGGCTTGCCGTTCCGGATGCAGGCGATGGCCGAGTTGGTGGTCCCGAGATCGATCCCTACTATCGGCCGCATGACATTCTCCCGATTCATCATCCCATTTCCTCCTTGACCGTAATAACCTGTGCCTTGCGGACCAGCCTGCCGTCAGCCAGTTGATAGCCTCTCTTCAGAACCGCCACGATCTGATAAGGAACGGCCGCGGAGCCATCCGGCGCAGCGGCCACCGTACCCGCCGCCTCGCAAGTCGCTGGATCAAACATGGAGCCGAGCACCGGCAGCTCCCTGAGCCCCAGCAGGTTCAGCTGCTGAAGCAGCTGCTCCCGCCAATGCTGCGTCAGCCTGTCCCAGCTGTCTCCCGCAGAGCTCGCGTCTCTGCCCTCGCTCAGCGCGTCCAGGTCATCGAGCCAAGCGATCATCGCCAGCGCGATGGATTGCAGCGTCTGCCCTTCCTCTTCGCGCCGGTTCCGTTCCCGCTCATAGGCAGCCTTCCACTCAGATTCCTGCCGCTCCAGCTGATCGGCCAAGCGAACCAAATGATCTGATGAATCCTTGCCATTCTTGTAAGTGAGCCTGGACAGCTTGCCCAACTGCTCGCCGAATCCTGTTAATTGCCCGTTCACGCCGGTTATGGCGTCGTCTATGCGAGACCGCAACTCCTCAAGCTCCGTCCGCACGGGATCGCTGCGCTTCTTGAACCACATCCGCGCTCCTCCTAAGCTCTTTTTATTTCCCAACTTATTTCCATTTCTATCAAAGGAAGCACCGCGATAACAGCTCAAGGACATTCAATACCCCGCGAATTGATCTCCCACTTTCAGCCGTTCTCCGTTCTCTACCGGGCATGTGCGTCCGCGACCTTTCTTCTATTCTACCAAAAACCACCTCGTCACTGAAAGAAATCTCGTTCGACAATTTTCGTGTAAATCGCTCTCACAATATCGTAAGATCGGATATCCTTTTGTAAGATTATAATGCTACAAAGAAACTAGACAGCAAAAAAGGAGTTTCTTAGTTGTATGGCAACCAGTAGGAGGAAGTTTACACCCGAAGAAAAGGCCAGCCTGGTGTTGGAAATGCTGAAAGAAGAAAAGTCCGTTTCCCAGTTGGCCTCTGAGCATGGCATTCATGCTAATGTCCTCAACCGATGGAAAGGTGAAGCGGTTCAGAATCTCTCGCAATTGTTTGTCGATGATCGAAAAGGCATCACCAAAATGAAACACGACCATGAACAACAAGTCACCGAACTCTACGCCGAGATTGGGAAGCTGACCAGTCAATTGTCGTGGCTCAAAAAATAAATCTGGCCTCTAATCTGTCTCGCGAGGAACGCTTGGATCTTCTCGAATGGCACGACTCCGAGCACCCCCTTTATGTCCAGGCGGAGCTGCTAAGCCTGAATCGCTCTGGCCTCTATTACAAGCCGGTCCCTCCCTCCCCGGAGGAGGTCCACCTCAAGCACCGGATTGACGAACTGTACACTGAGCACTCCTTCCTGGGCTACCGGAAGATTGCCGCCATTATGAATCGGGAGGGAGATTCCATCCACGAAAATACCGTACGGCGCTACATGCGGGAA
>Ga0255334_1000157_pt1 | contig 72879 bp, 60 predicted proteins | sample EtOH5_35cm_T3_12_FD_202080 | JGI IMG/M metagenome (GOLD analysis project Ga0255334, IMG submission 202080) | Sandy soil microbial communities from University of British Columbia, Vancouver, Canada - EtOH5_35cm_T3_129 | ecosystem: Engineered > Artificial ecosystem > Sand microcosm > Unclassified ...
CCTTGGATGATGGGCTATTAAGGGCACTGACCCGTTGCAACCCCATCTTACCAGAGGCGCTCCTTTTCATTCAAAGGTCATTTCTTAGCCCCTACAGGAATTTATATCGGTTTCGGCCTCAGACGCACGAAACGACTGCTTGGGAGGAGTCTTCGTGCGGCCCTTGCCGTTCAGAGCATCTTTTCAAAGCGCCGAGCAAGGTATGGAACCAATAGTGTCAAGCACTGATTTTCGCTTTGACCCAAAAAAACTGTCGTAATTTGTTTGAATATCTATTTTTTAAGTAATCTTGTGGTTTCTTCCTCTCGCTCTGCACTCTTCAAATGAAGAGGACCGAACCAAAAAAACTAAAACTGAACAATTGTCCAACAAAACAAATATTTCCAATACCTTTTCTTAAGTAGAAAAGAAACTGGAACTCTTTATGTTGTCGAGGAGTCGAGGAAGTGTTTAGTGTTTTGCGGAACTATTTTCGTCGGTCGTAGAAAAAAGCCACAACAAGGGATTCAATTTCCCCAGTTATGGCTTTGACTTGAGCTTTATGAAGAACGCTCATTACTCCTGCTCGCTCTCCGGATTCTTGTTCATCTCGCCGCGCAGGGCTGCGTCAATCAGGAAGTCGATCTCGCCATCCATGACGGAGCCGACGTTCCCGGTTTCCGCGCCGGTGCGGTGATCCTTCACCATGCTGTACGGATGGAAGACGTAGGAGCGAATCTGGCTGCCCCAGGCGATATCCGACTGCACGCCGCGGATTTCGGCGAGCTCCTTCTTCTGCTCCTCGATGCGCCGCTCGTACAGCTTGGAGCGCAGCATCGTCATCGCCCGCTCGCGGTTCTTGATCTGCGAGCGCTCGTTCTGACAGGACACCACGATGCCGGTCGGCATGTGCGTGATCCGCACGGCCGAGTCCGTGGTGTTGATGTGTTGACCGCCCGCGCCGCTGGAGCGGTAGGTGTCGACCTTGAGATCCTCGGAGCGGATCTCGATCTCGATCGTGTCGTCGATCTCCGGCACGACGTCGCAGGAGACGAAAGAGGTATGCCGGCGGCCGGCGGCGTCGAACGGCGAGATGCGGACGAGCCGGTGCACGCCCTTCTCCACCTTCAGATAGCCGTACGCGTTGAAGCCCTTGATCAGCAGCGTGACGCTCTTCACGCCCGCTTCATCGCCGGGCAGGTAGTCCAGCACCTCGACCTTGAAGCCGCGCTTCTCCGCCCAACGGCGGTACATGCGCAGCAGCATATCGGCCCAATCCTGCGATTCGGTACCGCCGGCGCCGGGATGAAGCTCGAGGATCGCGTTCAGCTTGTCGTACGGCTGGTTCAGCAGCTGCTGCAGCTCATAAGCCTCCAGCTTGACGACGAGCGCCTTCGTTCCCTGGCGCAGATCGGCGACCATGCTCTCGTCCTGCTCTTCCTCCACCAGCTCCAGCATCGTCGCCAGGTCCTGGTATTCCGCATCCAGCGCTTCAAACTCGGATGCCGCCGATTTCACCGCGTTCATCTCCGCGATGACCTTCTGCGCCCGCTCGTTGTCGTCCCAGAAGTCGGGCGCGGCCATTTTCACCTCGAAGTCGGCAATCTGCTCATTCTTGAGGTCTAAGTCAAAGAGACCCCCTAAGGGCATGGAGTCGGCCTGCGACCTCGCGCAGGTCTTGCTTTACGTCTACTACATCAAACATCGTTATCTCTCCTTTTGCCGCGCTGCCACGGCTTCATCCGCCAAGAGGGATCAAGCCTGCCCGTGGCAATGCTTGTACTTCTTGCCGCTGCCGCAGGGGCACGGATCGTTGCGTCCGACCTTGTTGTCGTCGCGCTTGACCGGACGCTTCTCGGCCGGCTCGCCGTTCGGATCGACGGCCTGGCCTTCGGCAACCGCCTGGCGTTCCAGGCTGCTCACTTCTACCTGGGCCTTCATGATGTAGAGAGCCACTTCCTCCTGCACGCTCCCGACCATCTCATTGAACATTTCGAAGCCTTCAAACTGATATTCACGCAGCGGATCTGTGCCGCCGTAGGCCCGCAGGTGAATCCCCTGGCGCAGCTGATCCATGGCGTCGATATGGTCCATCCACTTGCTGTCGACTGCACGAAGGACGACGACCTTCTCGAATTCGCGCATATGCTCGGAGCCGATCAGTTCTTCGCGCTCGTTGTAGAGAGTGAGGACCTTGTCCTTCAGCATCTCTTCCATCTCTTCCGGCTCCTTGCCCCACAGGTCGTCGCGGGTGACGGAGTCGTCCGGCAGGAAGGTCGCGTGGACGTACTTGGTCAGACCCTCGTAATCCCATTCCTCCGGAATCTGCTCCTTCGGGCAATGCGAGTTTACAGCCTGCTCCAGCACCGGGAAGAGCATGCCTTCGACGATTCCGCGAATGTTGTCCGACTCGATGACATCGCGGCGCTGCTTGTAGATGACATTCCGCTGCTGGTTCATGACATCGTCGTATTGGAGGACGACTTTGCGGACGTCGAAGTTGTTGCCTTCCACGCGCTTCTGGGCGGATTCGATGGCGCGGGATACCAGCTTGCTCTCGATCGGCTGATCCTCTTCGAAACCGAAGCGCTCCATCATCCCCATGATGTTCTCCCCGCCGAACCGGCGCATGAGCTCATCCTCCAGGGAGATGTAGAACTGGGACGAACCCGGGTCGCCCTGGCGTCCGGAGCGGCCGCGCAGCTGATTGTCGATCCGGCGGCTCTCATGCCGTTCCGTACCTATAATATGCAGACCGCCGAGCTCGGGCACTCCCGTCCCGAGTAGAATGTCGGTCCCGCGGCCCGCCATGTTGGTCGCGATGGTGACCGCTCCCGGCTGGCCGGCCAGCGCCACGATCTCCGCTTCCTCGCGGTGGAACTTGGCGTTTAGCACCTGGTGCTTGACGCCTTTCTTCTTCAGCATATCGGACAGAAGCTCCGAATTCTCGATCGAGATCGTACCGACCAGCACCGGCTGGTTGTTCTTGTGCCGCTCGTCGATTTCATTCACGACGGCGCGGAACTTGCTGCCGACGGACTTGTAGACGACATCCGGTATGTCCTTGCGGATCATCGGCTTGTTAGTCGGCACGACGACGACGTCGAGGCCGTAGATCTTCTTGAATTCTTCCTCTTCGGTCTTCGCCGTACCGGTCATCCCGGCCAGCTTGCGGTACATGCGGAAGTAGTTCTGGAAGGTGATCGTGGCGAGCGTCATGCTCTCGTTCTGCACCTTCAGCCCTTCCTTCGCTTCAATCGCCTGGTGCAGGCCTTCGCTGTAGCGGCGGCCGGTCATCAGACGGCCGGTAAATTCGTCGACGATGATGACTTCATCTTCCTGGACAACGTAATCCTGGTCGCGATGCATGATCACATGCGCCTTCAAGGCTTGGGTGACATGATGGTTCAGCGTGACATGGGCATGGTCGTACAGGTTCTCTACGCCGAACATCTTCTCCGCCTTGGCTACGCCCTCTTCCGTGAGCATGACGCTCTTCAGCTTCACATCGACGGTGAAGTCGGTTTCCGGCTTCAGCCGGCTGACGAAGCGGTCGGCAGCGATATAAAGCTCGGTCGATTTGGCGGCCTGCCCGGAAATGATCAGCGGGGTGCGGGCTTCATCGACGAGGATGGAGTCCACTTCGTCGACGATGGCATAATACAGCGGACGCTGCACCATCTGTTCCGTATACAGCACCATGTTGTCGCGCAGGTAATCAAACCCGAATTCGTTGTTCGTTCCGTAGGTGATGTCGCAAGCGTAGGCCGCCTGCTTTTCGCCGTGATCCATGTTATGCAGGTTAAGCCCGACCGTAAGGCCGAGGAAATTGTAGATCTTGCCCATCTGCTCGGCGCCGACGGTGGCCAGGTAGTCGTTGACCGTGATCAGATGCACGCCTTTGCCGGTCAGCGCGTTCAGGTACAGGGAAAGGGTCGCCACCAGCGTCTTCCCTTCACCGGTTTTCATCTCGGAAATCTTGCCGTCGTGCAGCACGATGCCCCCGATCATCTGCACGTCAAAATGCCGCATGCCGAGCGTCCGCTTGGAAGCCTCCCGCACGGTGGCAAACGCTTCGGGAAGGAGGTCGTCGAGCGATTCTCCGTCGGCATGCCGCTTCTTGTATTCTTCGGTCTTGGCCCGGAGCGCCTCATCGGAGAGCTTCTCAAGCTCCGGTTCAAGCGCATTGATCCGATCGACCGTCTTCATCATCTTCTTGACGTCGCGCTCGTTCTGATCGCCGAAAATCTTCTTAACCATTCCCAACATGGGACGTACCCCTTTCACAAATGCAAAAATGGCTGTGCACCGCATCACACGGGCGAACAGCCTTCTATAAGCCGATCCGGCCGACTGGTCCCCAAAGCGAATATCGGAAAGCCCGTCCGAGCCTCCAGAAAAACGCGCGTACACAGAAATTGTAACAGGTTGTCAATCCGGTGGCAAGAATTTAGCCGGATCTCCGGCGCGGCAGAAACGTCATTCTTCTTCTATACGTAAAAAACCCGCTCGCGTTTCAGGGAATTTCTCCCCTTAAGCGAATGCGGGTTTATCCTTTTGAGTTAACGGGCCGGTTCGATCAAGCCGTAGGTTCCGTCATTGCGGCGGTAGACGACGTTGATGTCCTCGGAAGAGTCGGCGTTGGCGAAGACAAAGAAGCTGTGGCCAACCAGATTCATTTGCAGAATGGCTTCATCCACATTCATCGGCTTCAGGGTAAACCGTTTGGTGCGGACGAGTTCAAACTCTTCGTCCTCGTCATGCGGCTGCGGAGTGTTCGGCTCCTCGCGGAAGGTGCGCATGCCGCTGACCTGGCGAATCTTGCGGTTGGCCTTGGTCTTGTGCTTGCGAATCTGCCGTTCCAGCTTCTCGGTGACGAGGTCGATGGAAGCGTACATGTCGTTGCCCTTGACTTCCGCGCGGAGCAGAACGCCCGGGAGCGGGATCGTCACTTCGACATTCTGCATGTCCCGGACAACGCTGAGAGTGACGCTTACATCGGATGTGGGGGGAGCTTCAAAGTAGCGTTCCAGGCGGTTCAGTTTCTTTTGAACGTAGTCCTTCAAGGCTTCGGTCAATTCCAAGTTTGCACCGCGGATTGTGTATTTCATTCATTACTCCTCCTCTCGGTTACATTATAAACTATTCGCCGGAGAGCTTCAAAATCCTTTTACAATCCATTCATGATTTGGACCCAATTCTTCCAGTCCATTCCACAGTCGCTCGCACAAAAAGCGCCCCGGATTTGTCCGGAGCGCTTCCTGGAGCCATTATTCCATTCTATGTAGGAACGGCTCAATCTCTCAGCCGTTTGCTTACAGCTTCACAACGTTAGCGGCCTGCGGTCCGCGTGCGCCTTCTACGATGTCGAACTCAACCTGTTGGCCTTCGTCCAGGGACTTGAAGCCGTCAGTTTGAATTGCGGAGAAGTGTACGAATACGTCGCCGCCTTCTTGCGTTTCGATGAAACCGTAACCTTTTTCTGCGTTAAACCATTTTACACGACCTTGCATGCACGAACATTCCCTTCATCTTCAAGTAAAGCGCTGCCGCTTCCCTCTGAATATAACACTGCGGCCACAGAATTGTCAAACGTGCCCAATGGGGCATGTCCCCGCGCCCAAGCGATTTTTGAATCGCTTACAAAATGCGCGAAATTTCACGCGGATCGTTGCAAGTTATCGGAAAATTCGACAATTAACAAGTTCTTCACATCGTTCACCGGGATGAAACCTTGTTTTCATTGGACTGCAAAGACTTGCACACAATATCCACATCCTGTGGATAAGTCTGTGGAGAAGTTTGGCTGCGGCCGCAGTCACCCTCGTATGGAGAGCGATCGAGCGCGAAAAGGCCCATGTTCGGCTTGCGAGCAGCCAAAACATGGGCCTTGACAAATGTGGATGTGTTCATTTTCTCTTGTCGATAAAGAAGCTGTCCGGGGTGTAGGCGGAATCGTACACATCCTTTTGCATGCGAGCCTTGCCAACCTTGTTGAGATGGAGGGCAGCCTCTGCCCGCAACTCCTCCATGCGGGCGACCAGCGCCGGCGACTGGCTGAGCAGCTGCTCCACCTTGCGGCGGCGTTCCTCGCCGCGAAATTGTTCCGCCGGTTGCCGGCGGATTTGGGCGATAATCTCTTCGCGAGCTTGCACCCATTCCGCCAGTTCCTGAAAGGTCATCCGATCGAGATGGTCAACCGCGTTCTCCGTCAGGGCAAGCAGCTGATCAAGCAGCTCATCCATGCTTCACCTTGTCGGCCGCCGCTTTCTTGGCAGCTTGCACCCAGGTTTCCTTGAGCTCCTGGAGATAACCGATTACTTCTAGAGCGGGCGCCGGATCCTTCGTAACATTGGCTTCGATCAGCCGGCGGTTGAAATATTCATACAGCTTGAGCAAGCTCTCGCTAATCGGGGCGTTGCGATCGAGCGTGATGACGAACTCGCTCACGATGGCTTGCGCCTTCTGAAAGTTGCGGTTCGCTTCCTGAGGCTGATTATGTTCCATCGCGTCAAGAGCGAGGCGGGTAAACCGGATTGCCCCGTCACAGAGCATAATAAGCAGCTGGGCAGGAGTAGCGGTCGCAATGGTTGTCTCCAGGTAACGGTTTTGCTGCTGCTGGTATTGGATCATGGTCGGTCCCACCTTGGTAATGAGTTGTGAAGAAGCAATAGATGCGGCTTACTTGCCGCTGAACGCGTTGGTCAGATAGGCGCTTTGGCTGTTGTAGTTGTTCATGGCTGTTTCCATCGCCGTGAATTGGCTGTAATAGCGATCTTGCAGATCATTCAGGTGATCTTCCCCGTCCTTGATCTGCTTGGTGAGACTGTAAATCTGCTTGCCGATGATGCTCTGGTCCTGAGAACTCGAATCTTCCATACTGGAGTAACCGATCTTCGTCATGATCGACTTCTGGACGGTGTTAAGGTTTTGATACATCTGCTCGGCAACGCCGAGCTTCTTTTTCCCGTCTGCCGATTCCGCTTTGGGCGTAAATAGGTTTTTTACGGCATCCGGATCCGCCTCAATGGCTTTGCGCAGCTTTGCTTCATCCAAGTAAAGCTTCCCGTTCTCCAGATAGGTGCCTGTCGTTATGCCAATGGAGGAAAGAGTTTGATAAGGACCGATTGATCCGGTATTTACGGTGGAGATGATGGAGTTCCGCATGTTTTGCACAGCACCACTCAGGATGGAGTCGTTATGCAGCAGGCCGCTTTTGGCTTTCTTCTCCCACTGCTCAATCTGGGACTCGGTCATATCTTTCTTCTGGTCATCCGTAAGCGGCTGATAATCGCGATAGCGGGTCTCATTCAGGGTGCCCGTAAGTGTTTTGAGTATGTCATTGTAGTCATTGACGAATGATTTCACCGTCTCCACAAGCTTATCCGCATCCTGACTCATGGTGAGAGTTGAAGGAGAACCGCTGCTGGGTTTCAGAAGTGTGATCTCTACGCCATTGACCGTAAAAGTGTTTGAGCTCCGGGATGTGGTAAGGCCATTGATGGTAACCTGGGCATCGGCTGCTGCTGTAGCCGCATTGCCTTCCGGCATCGTTGCGACCTTAAAGACAGTTGATAGAAAATTGCTTGGATCTTCGAATTGGATCTGTTTAAACCTTTTTAAGGTGATTCCATCCACTTCATATTGGCCTTCACTTGTCAATAAACCGGTATTTTTTGCGATGAACGAAACTTTCTGTGTTTGGCTATCGTAAAAAGCGGACACGTCGGTATTTTTAGAAATAGTAGCCATAACCGTGTCCAAGGAATCTCCCAGCTTGGCCGTGACTTCCTTTCCATTGATCTTGAATGTATAGTCCTGTGTCAATTTACCTTGGGCATCAAATGCTCCGCCTGTTAAGTCAATTGAACCTGTACTCGAGTTTGTCGCCGCTGTAGCAAGCGCCCCCACCGAGATCGTCATGTTCGTACCCGTGACCGTTCCGTTCGCTTTTGCGGAAATGGCGCTCGAGTCGCCTCCGACGCTTACTTTAGAAGCTGCGTACGTCGAGGCCAGCCGATAATTGGACAGCTTGCTGTTGCGGAAATCAAGAATCTTCGTGTTCAAGTCCCGGAAGCTTTCCCGCTGCCACTGGAGAATCTGTTTCTGTTGGGCCATTTTATCAATCGGCGCCCGCTGCGCCTGAACCATCTTGGCGACAATGCTGTCGATGTCCATGCCGCTGACCAAGCCGCTTACCCGTTGAACCATTGAATTCTACCTCCTTGCAATTCTTGTTTGCGCAGCTCCTTTGTTCCCGTCAACCTATGCGCGCTCATCGACCAGAATGCCGACCATCTCCCACATCTTCGCCACAAAATCCAAGGTCTTCTCGGGCGGAATCTCACGGATCACCTTGCCTGTCTCTGTGTCGAGCACCTTGACCATGATCTGCTTCGTCTTCTGGTGGATGGAGAAATCGAGCTGCGTATTCGCGCCTTCCATCGCCTTGATCGCCCGTTCAATCGAACGGATCAGCTGTTCGTCGCTGATCGGTACATTTTCCCCGCGCAGCTCGGCTTCCTTCAATTGCCTGGCATTCTCAATGACTGGAGCCGATTCCTTCCGAACGGCCGGGGTTTCTGTTTTTACCGGTTTCACGGCGGCGGTTCGGTCAACTGGACTTGCCGCTCCCAATCCGGTAATAGAAAAATCATTAGCACTCATATCCTGTCCTCCATCCGATGGCTATCTTTACCTTTGTTATCGGATTGTAGGCAGCATTTTTGAAGCATCCCAGTGGAAAACAAGAAAAAAACCCGCAGCCGGGTTTTGTTCAGCCTGCAGATTCCTTATAGCGGTTCTCCCTATGCGTAAACATTGAGCAAAAGCCCCTTGATCTCTCCGACCAGATCCAGAACCTTTAGACTCTTCTCCTGTTTTTGGAGGACGGCATCGGTGAGATCGAGCAGCTTCTTGTCTACCTCGGTCACAATCTTGTATACCTTCGTGCGCCCGCGCCGGTTGAAGCCGCGGCGTTCCTCCAGCTTGAGGCCATGCTTGACAGCGTCCTGCATGAAATCCTTGACCATCTGCTTATATGTGCGGAGATCCTCGATGTTGAGCGACTGGGAGAGCACTTTTCCCTGGTCCTCAATGTCTTGAATCTTCTGATTCAGCTTGTCCGTATCCAGTTCCGTCCGCCGGTCCGCCATCAGGTTGGAAAAAGTCAGACTCTCTCCGATCCCTTCCTGCTTGGGCTTCACCTTATCCAGCGCGGCTCTGCTAACCTTGGGTACTTCCACATTCATCCCTGCCTTTCGCAACCTTTACCAGTATACCATAAAAGGGGAAGCGGACCTTGGCGTCCGTCTTCCCCCACAGGCTGAAGCGGAATTATTTCAGCAGCTGAAGAATGCCCTGCGGAAGCTGGTTGGCCTGGGCAAGCATGGCCGTCGCAGACTGGTTGATAATGTTCGTTTTGGTGAAGTCGGTCATTTCACTAGCCATGTCGGCATCGCGAATACGCGATTCCGCCGAGGTCATGTTTTCGCTGGCGATTCCCAGATTGTCCACCGTATGCTCCATGCGGTTTTGATACGCGCCGAGCTTGGAGCGTTCATCCGAAACGAGCTTGATCGCGTTGTCGATCACGTCGATAGCCGCCGCGGCAGCGGTCTCCGATGAACTCATATCCAGACCGGCCACCGCGTCGACTCCGGCATCGCCGATGATGGTCTTGTGATCCGCCTGACGAGCGAGGCCCAGATTGGCCGCATCCATCACACCGATGGAAACTTCCATGCTCTCCCCGGCGTTCGCGCCGATCTGCATGTTAATCTTGAGGTCCTTGCCCGAATTGGTGGTGAAATCCTTGTCGCTGATCTGAATCTGAAGGCCGCTGCCGGCAGTTCCGTCATACGTCGCGGTCGTCGTCAGGGTAAGGGAATCGCCGGAGACGCTGGCGCTTTGCAGATCGGTTGTCGGGGTCAACTGGCTCGCGACCGCATTCAAAACATCGCTCACGCTCATACCGGTCGGATCAATCGCGATTGCCGGGGGGGCAGCCGCCCCAGTCGTAAAGACGAACGTCTTGGCATCAATGGTCAAAGCGTCGCCCTCTTTGGGAACCGAGTTGAAAGTGAGGGTGATCGATTTGGCCATGCTGGAGGTTGCCGGCGCGATCAAGTTGGGGGAAGAGAAAACGGCATCCGCCGCTGCTAACGAGGTCGATAGCGTCACGGCGCTCGCCGTCGCCGGAGTCGCGAGCCGGGCGGTCTGAATGGTCAAGGTCCCGCTGCTACCGGCAGCTACAGCCGATGTTTTGACGCTGGCGATCAGATCCGGGTCGTTGGCCTGAATGGCGTTCTGCAGAGCCTGCATCGTATTGTTGATTTTGTTTTCGGCAGCACCCGTCCACGTTACGGGCACGGCGATGTTGCCGGCCGTCACCGGGGTGGCATTCGTTTGCAGCTCATAGGTCTTGCCATTGACGGTAAAGGTTTGAGCGTCGACGCTGGCGCTGGTTGCAGCTCCGAAAGCATTGTTCAGCGTCAAATCCGCCGTTCCCGGCGCGCTCGGATCGGCGCTGACCACTCCGCCCCATGTGCCGTTGCCGGCATAGGTCAGAGGGGTCGAGCTGGATGCGAAGGCTTTACTGTCCGCCGAGCCGCGCAAGAGCGACTTGGAGTTGAACTGCGTGGTGCGGGCGATCCGGTCGAGCTCCTGAGTGAGCTGGTCGATCTCCGACTGAATCGCCGAACGGTCCTGATCCTCCAGAGTTCCGTTGGCCGATTGGACGGCCAGCTCGCGCATGCGCTGCAGAATCTCATGGGTGGTCCCAAGCGCGCCCTCCGCCGTCTGAATCAGCGAGATTCCGTCCATTGTGTTGCGATCCGCCATGTCGAGCCCTCTGATCTGCGAGCGCATTTTCTCGGAAATTGCCAAGCCGGCCGCATCGTCCGCCGCCCGATTGATGCGCAAGCCCGAGGAGAGCCGTTCCAGATGCTTGGACATATCCGTGGAATTGCGGGACAGGTTGCGGTAAGCGTTAAGTGCTTGAATGTTGTGGTTGATACGCATCGTTCGATTCCTCCGTCTATTCTCTCAAATTGACATTGCTCTGGGGATAGATGAACTCCTGGTCATAGGCCTTGGCCCTCTGTCTGACGGTCGCAGGCTGGCCATCCTTGCCTTTATGAGAAGCCGTCGTCCAAGCCTCGTGAATGATTGAGAGAAGCTTGCGAACCTCAAGCACGGCCGTTTTGTCTTTGTCCAGATTGGCCCGGATGAGCCGCTCCGCCATGTAGTTGTACAAGGCGTCCAGCTGGTCGGCGATGAGGCCTGCTTCATAATTGAGTCCGCCGCCCAGCCGGTATAGGATGTCGTTGCATTTTTGCAGCAGCCGATTGGCTTCATGGTATTCCTTGCGGTCCATGCAGGCCGCGGCGCGATCCAGACGCTCCAGGCAAGCTTCGTACAAAACCGTCGTCAATTGCTGCGGATTCATCTGGTAAAGCTTTTCCTCTGTCAGTGCGTCCGTCGCCACGGCCGTCCCTCCCACAGTATCGTTCCTACTTCCTATATCGGCTGCAAATGCGGCTTTCTTAAGCCTTTTTCTCCATATCCTCAATCATCAGCAGAACTTCGGCGATCACCGAGTACAGCTGGGGCGGAACGTTCTCGCCGAGATCCATGTCGATCAGGTTCTCCACCAGAAGCGGATCCTCCTGCATCGGAATGTCGTGAGCCTTGGCCATCTCAATGATCTGCCGGGCGACATGCCCCTTCCCCTGGGCAATGACAACCGGAGCCTTGTCGGTCGAACTGTCGTAACGCAGAACCGCCGCCGTCTTGCCGCCTGTATTGCGCCGCGCCTTGGGATTGAAATAGCGGTAGGTCATATTTTAAAATCAAATCCTTTCGCAGGGGCTGGCGAGGGCGCATTCACCCGCAAGGGAGCTGCTGGTTTGGCCGGGTCGGTGGCAGCGGACCCGCTCTCGGGTACGACGGTCAGTGGAGAATAGCTGATTTGGGAAACCCGGTAGCCGATTTCCTGGAGCTTCTGTTTGCAGGAAGTGACGAGGGGTTCCATCAGCTGCTTGAAATCCTGCCGGTCGTTCTTCACGTTGATCGAGAGATTGCGGTCGCTTGCCGAGATCTGAATGCCCAGGCTGCCCAGCTTCTTCGTCTCCAGAGCAAAATACAGACTGCAGTTCTCCCAGTCCATCTTCTCCCCTTCCTTGCGGGACTGGACGAATACATTCACCGGGGCAACCTGATTCGGGAGCTGAACGGGAAGTTGGAACATCAGGCTTTGTGTCGGGCTGCCCGTGTCCGCCTTGCTGAGAAGCTGCTGGCCGGTCAGGCTCTGCAGGGCGGTCTCCGCTTGCTTGGCGGCGGGGGATGAATCGTCCTGGGCCAGCTTCAGCAGGATGCTCTTGATGTTCTGGTCGAAGGAATCCCGGGATGACTGTCCATGCCCCTGACCTTGCCCGGAGGAACCCGAGCCTGACCCGGAAGCCAGCCATTGGGCGGCTTCGCTGTCGCGGTTGAGGCCAAGCGTGCGAACGGCTTCATAGGTCTGTCTGGCCGATCCGTCGTTGCGCGAACCAAGCGATATCAGCTTGTCCCACTCTGCGGAAAGCTTGTGGTAATCCCCTGCGGTAGAGACGTCCGATTCACCCGTAAGCAAATGGCGAACCTTCACATCGGCAGGCTTCCAGTTCAGGCTGTCCAGGTTGGTCTTCACCTGGGTGAAGAGGTCTCTCGCCGCATCCGTGTTCCCGGCGATGAGCTGCTTGCGAGCGTTGGCCAACTGCCCGCTCGCCTGAAGAAGCCGCTTCTCAGTGCCCATGTCGGTCAGCATCGTGATGTCGCTCTTCAGAATCGCCTTGTCCAACAGATCGATGGAGCTTTCCAGCAAAGCCTTGGCTTGCGGCAAGACTGCCTTGGAATTGGTTTCCGTCAAGCTCGTCAAATTGTCCATATTGCGGGAAATTTCCCGCTTGAGGGAGCGGAACTCATTGGCCGCCTGGCTCAGTCGAGCGGTGACCTGGGTGACGATCATTGTCTTGGCGGAAAGCCCAAGCGAAGCCAGCTCGCTGTTCAGATCGTAGGCGTCCGAACCGGCGGATTCGGAGAGCCTGGAGGCGAGAATGGAGAGGGAGGGGCCGTCATCGGCAACGGCATCCGATGCAGCGGCGGGGGCGCCGGCTGTTGACGGGTTTGCTCCAGCCACAGCTCCCGCTGCCGCTTGATTGTTTGTCATTAAGGAGCTTTGCGCCTCACCCTTCTGCGCCCGGACTTCATCAGCCGCATCGGATTGCAGAGCCTCGTTCAGGATACGGCGGGCTTCCTCCGTTCTCCCGGCGAGCTGCTCGCGGCGGACCGAAGAGATCGTCTGCTCCCACCTTCCCTTACGTTCGTCCGGGACGGAGGGTGATCCCAGCAGTTGGTCCTTGATTTCATATACCACATGGCTCAGACTCGTTTCGGTTTGGCACATCTCGATCAGGCCGGACAGCTTCGTCGCGGCGGCGGACGCCGGAACAGCGCTTGTAGCCGCCCCGCTCCTCGAGACGCCTGTGCTCCCGTTCGCTAATCCGTTACCCTCGCCCGCCCCGTTCTGCAGCAGCTCGGCGATGACCCGGGCCGCCTCTCCGCTCTGTCCGGCCTTCAGCAGCCTGAGCGCATCAGCCAGTCGCGCCGCGGTGTCTGACGCGCCCGCCTGACGGGCGCCGGAGGAGGCCAGAAGCTTCTGCGTCAGTTGCCGCAGAAGCGGCTCCCACTCCGCCCGGCCTTCCGCCTGCTTGCGCAGTTCGCCGACCAACCGGCGCAGCTCCGCATCCGTGGCCCCGCCCGCGTTAATGGCCCCGCCCGCTTCGGCGGCCTTGGCCGCGGCCACCAGCCGGTCCAGCTGCGCGGACAACGGCTCGCCATGCAGCGCCTGGTGGACCGCCTGCAGCTGCTCGTCGGTCACCTCCAACCCTTTGCGCAGGAGTGCGCGCAGGCTGTCAAGCTTCTCCTCCACGGTGCCGGGCGCGGTCTCCATGAACTGCTGGATCTCGCCCGCCGTCTCCCGCGTCAGCGGAATTCCCTTGTCAGCGAGCAGTTTGGCGACTTGGCCATCGTCCTGCGTATACAGATCGCTGCCGGCGGCTGCCGTTGCCGATCCGGTCCCGGCAGCCGCTGTTCCCGAAGAGGAGGCGGCGGCTATGCCCGCATCCGCCACCTTCACCTTGATCCCGTCCGCATCCTGCCCTTGTATCGTTAAAGAGACCGTTTCCCCAGCCGCAGGAAATGGGCCGTCCGATTTCACGGAGACCTCTTTCCCGCGAACTTGGACAACGGCCTCGTTCGCGCTCTTATTCTCTTTGACGATCGCCTGGTACGTCTCCCCCTTGCGCAGCTCCAGCGGTTGATCCTGGCTGACCGTATTCATTGCGCCGGATTGGCTGTTGGTGATTTTCATCGCGATCCCCTCCGATTGGTTCTACAGGGTATATCGGAAGATGGGAGGGGGATTGTGAGATGTGAGGGGCGAAAGAAGAATCAAGGTATTGTCTACGTTGCTAGACGGTTACTGAGCACCGTGTTCAGTATTGTGAAGACCAAGCTACCCTACAGACAACCTACCGTAGTCGGTCAGGAAGCGATGAGGGCATAGAAAAGAGACCCTAGATAATCTAAGGTCTCTCTTTCTTTGACTAAAATTAACGGAGAAGTTGAAGAACACCTTGTGGTTGTTGGTTAGCTTGAGCAAGCATAGCTTGGGCGGCTTGGGAAAGGATGCTGTTCTTCGTTTGCTCCATCATTTCTTTCGCCATATCTACGTCACGGATACGAGATTCAGCGGCAGTCAGGTTTTCGGAAGAAGTGTTCAAGTTGTTAATGGTGTGTTCCAAACGGTTTTGGTATGCTCCAAGAGAAGAACGTTGTGTAGATACTTTATCAATTGCATTTTGAACGCTGGTGATAGCTGTTTGTGCGCCAGTGCTTGTAGAGAGGTCAACATTATTGATACCAAGGGTAGCAGTATCCATGTTGCCAATTGCTACTTGCACGGTCTGAGATTGGTTGGCTCCAATTTGGAAAGTAGCAGCATTGTTTTTAACATCAATATTCGTTGAACCTGCTGCTGCCAACACAGTATCAACTTTCATGTCAATATTGAGCCCACCAGCACTAAAATCAGAGTTGGAAATCTTTAAGCCTGCTGCACTAGTATAAGTTGTTGTGCCTGCAGTGTTTGTGATTTTGAAATCACCTGCTGCTGCGTAGTTACCTTCCAGAGCAAAGTCCATTTTACCAGCACGTGCTGTACCAGCAGCTACCGATTTTACAGTGAATTTCTCACCGTTTGTACCTGCAAGAACAGCATTACCAGCAGAGATATCCACTCCTGCTACTTGAGCAACTGTTTGTCCGTTTTTATCTGTGAGGCTAAAATCAAATGTATTGGGAGCACCTGTTGCTTTCAACTCAAGAGTATAGTCCCCAAGCTCAAGACCCGCGACATTACCAGAAGTCAAGTCAAAATCTGTACCGCCACTATTAAGGCCAGTTGTATTCGACTTGGCAGTTGCAGTCACAGTACCAGCAGCAGCTGTAGTCAATTTGTAAGTGTCTTGTACAACACTAGCATCTGCAGTGATCGAAGTAAGAACATGATTGTTCGCACCAGAAACTTGAGCATTCACACCCAAATTACCATTCAGCAGTTTTTTCGTGTTGAATTCCGTAGTGTTTGCAATGCGGTCAATCTCACTGTTCAACTGTTTCACTTCGTCTTGGAGTGCCTTGCGATCATTGTCAGTGTTAGTATCACTAGCAGATTGAACAGCCAACTCGCGCATACGTTGAAGGATGGAGTGAGTTTCGTTCAGCGCGCCTTCAGCCGTCTGAATCAAGGAGATACCGTCTTGGGAGTTACGCGAAGCTTGGTCCAGACCACGGATTTGACCGCGCATTTTTTCAGAGATTGCAAGACCAGCGGCGTCGTCGCCGGCACGGTTGATGCGGAGACCGGAGGACAGCTTTTCGATCGACTTGCTTTGGTTGCCAACGTTGATGCCCAGCTGACGGTTCGTGTTGATGGCAGTCAGGTTGTGGTTGATAATCATCAGTATTACCTCCATGTAATTGGTGAGGTCCACGTCCTTGTGGACCCTTGTCGGCTATCCGCGTAAGGTCGGCCGCCCTTGCGGAGTCGCTTATACTATCTATATCGAAAGGCCCAGGGAAAAAGTGAATAGCAGAATAAAAAAAAGAGAGATTATTCGAGAATTTTTTCTCGAACTCTCTCTTGAATGTCATGCTTCGTCCGGTTTCAACAGATTGGCCAGGTTCCTCACATGGATCGTGCTCTTCGAAGCTTCCTGATTAGCCTGCTTGATCGCCTTGTAGATCTCCTGCCGGTGGATCTGCACATTCTTGGGGGCGGAGATGCCGAGCCGGACGGTATCGCCCTCCGTGTCGAGCACGATGATTTCGATATGATCGCCGATGACGATCGCTTCGCCTTTTTTGCGGGCCAGGACCAGCATAGGCTCACCCTCTTCCTTCGCCGGCGGCTGCCGGGATGAGATGGTGCTTGGTGGTGTAGGCCGTGTCGTGAAGCACGACCTGCTTGCCCCGTTTGAGCTCCCCGTTGATCACGACCGGGGCGAACAGGTTGGCGGTGGCTCCGGCGAGATTGTCCCCGACGGTCACGATGACCAAGACCACGAGCTGGTCCTCCCGCTCCACCTCAAGCTCGCTCTGATCCGCCTCCGGCAAGTCGAATTCATAGTCCTTGAAGAACGTGAACGGATTCGTCACGACAAAAGCCAGCTCCGGCTCATCTACAGCCTGCAGATAGGAAAAGGGGATTTCCTCATCCGGCTTGATCAGAATGAATCGCTGAAGGCTCTCGAAGCCGGGAATTCCATGGGGAAACTCCAGAATCTCCTGCTCCTCCGCCTCTACCGGTCCGCAGGCGGCTGTCGTAATCTGAACTTTGGCCATGAAGGAATCTTCCTCTCTAGACTTGAATATCAATCTGCGGCGGGGTGATTTCCAGCATGGCCTTCTGGGCCACGTAGATATCCAGCTTGCCCCGGTCATACTGGATTTCCGGCTTGCGAGCCTCGGCATGAATCGCTGCTCCCCCGGTCTGAACGTCAATCGCAACCGGAGTCGGAGTATAGTTTATATCAACGTTTCCCGAGCTGGCATAGCCCAGATAGTCCAACTCGCGGAAGCTCAAGGAAACTTCCTTGCCCAGCTCAGCCAGAGTATTCTCCCGATTGTTGAGATCGGCAAGCCGGTCTCCCTTCTCTGCAGTCTGAGCGATATAATCCAAGGCCACATTCCGCGCCTGCGAGTGGATCCGGTCCAATGTGCTGAGGATATTGCTGGCGCCGAGCGCGTCCCAGGCCCGGCTTTGATCGATGTCCAGCTTTCCTGCCCCAGACCGAATGGAAACAACAGCCGGCTCTGTCCGGATCTCCAGATCGGCCTTGGGCTGGCGGATATTCATAACACCTGGCTCCGCGTCGATTCCGATCCGGGCATCCTGATGGCGCATCTGAATCGCTGGTAGGGCTGCCATGAGCTCTCGATCCCCTCCGAACTAGCGTAGAAAGTCGATCAGACTGGGCTGAATCAGCTTGGAACCGGCGGACAGTGAAGCCTCATATACGTTTTCCTGTGTCTTGATGTTCGTGATCACTTCGGCCATGTCCGCGTCCTCCGTCTTCGACTGGAGGCTCTGCAGGTTGATGCTGATGTCACTCAAACGATTCTGTACGAGTTCGACGCGGTTTGTCTTGGCCCCGACATCCGAACGGACGTTATTGACTTGTTCCATACGCTCGTCAAGTTTGCCCAGAAGGGAGGAAACGGTCGTTTGATCGCCTGTCGAGAGAGCCGTGGACAGATTCTTCAGTACCCCGAACACATTGTCGCTCGGATCGCCAAATACCTGATTGCCCGTCACGTTAATCGGAATTTGCGTCCCTACGCCGACCTGGAAATTAATCTGGCCGGAGTCCGTCACCGAAGCTTCCGGAGTCGTCTTCGAATAGGGAACCTTGTCGGTCAGCTCGCCGTTAAACACATATTTCCCATTAAACTGGCTGTTGCCGATGTCGACCAATTGACCGGAGAGCTGGTCTACTTCGCTTTGGACGGCCTTCAATGCATCCTGGGGATTGGTTCCATTCGCGGCGTTCACCGTGAGTTCCCGAATGCGCTGCAGCACACTGCCTGCCTGACCGAGCATCGTATCCGAATAATCCAGCCAGGAGATGGCGCCGTCCACATTCTTGGCATACTGATCGTTGCTGGACAATTCGCTGCGGTACCGCATGGAATAGCTGAGTCCGACAGGATCGTCAGAAGGCTTGTTGATCTTGCGGCTGGTGGACATCTGGTTCTGCAGGTTGTTCATCCGGTTCATGTTGCTGTTCAGGTTGGTGAGCAGCTGGCTATTCATCATGTTCTGGGTAATTCGTCCGGACATGGTCATCCTCCTCTATCCGATTGTTCCCTTGCCGACCGGCCGTCAGCGTCCTACGACGCCCATGCTGTTGATGATTTTGTCCAGGCATTCGTCAAAAGTGGTCATGGAGCGAGCGGCCGCGTTGTAAGCATGCTGGTACTTGATCATATTGGCCATCTCTTCATCCAGGGACACCCCGCTCACCGATTGACGGCGGGAATCTACCTGATCCACGAGCAGCTTCTGATTGCTTGCTTGCCGCTGGGCCTCCTGGGACTGGACCCCGATCTCTCCGACAAAGGCGCGGAAGAACTCGTCCACCGTACCGCCGTTCAGCACGGTTGTCCCCGTATTGGCCGGATCGAAGTTGAAATTCGTCGTGCTCAGTCCCGACATCAAGAGAGCGAGTCCGTTGTTGCCTTTTACCACCTTGTTGGTTCCGTCCGTATCCGTGTAGGTTCGCAAGGAGGAGGCGACATTCTCCACATTGTTGACGATCTGGGGATTGACGGTTATGCTTGCGGCGCTGAAATCGGTCGCTCCGTCCTTCAGGGTGAAGAAGGGGATTCCGGGAGAAGTGACGTCCCCGTTCAGCGAATAGCCCAGCTGATGCAGGCCGTTGACGCCTTTCACCGTCACCGCGGTATCCGCTGTGAGGGTCGTCGGAGTCGGACCGGGATTCAGGGTAGTTCCAGCCCGGAGTACGGTTCCTGTCGGCAGGGTCACTTTCACATCTCCTTCCGCCAGCGTCTTCACCATCGTATCGAGCTGTTTCTGGAAGTCTGCCACGATATTGTCCCGCGAGTCGATCAAGCCGCGGACTTCTCCGCTGGCCAAGTCTCCGGAAGAAGCGGCATTGGTCAGAAAGGCGGAGTCCACCGTTGCGTTCAAATCGGTGCCCGTCACCAAATCGGTTCCGCCCATCTTGATGTTGTAGCCGTTGTCGGTATCTGTAACCGTCACGTTGATCATCTTGGACAGGTTGTCTACGAGGACATCCCGTTGGTCGCGCAGATCGTTGGCATCGTTGCCCAGTCCCTCCACGCGGTGGATCTCCTTGTTCAGGCTGACAACCTGGTTGAGCGTCGTATCGATCTGTGTCGCCTTCACCTTGATATTCTCGGTCAAGTCGCTGTTCAAATCGCTCAGCTGACCGGATACATGGTTGAACGCGTCGGTGAGCGCCAGCGCATTTTCCTTGACGACCGCGCGGGCGGTCAGGTCCTCGGGGGACTTGCTGAGCTCCTGCCAGGAATTCCAGAAATTCTCCATGACCGTGCGGATGCTGGTGTCGGAAGGCTCGTTGACGATGGTCTCCAGCTTCTCCAACGTGTCTTGGCGCGTGCTCCAATCGCCGTAATTCTTGTTCTCGTTGTAGTATTGACTATCCAGAAACTTCTCCCTGATCCGGTTGATGTGGTCAAATTCGACGCCTTGTCCGATCTGCCCGGGAAGAGCGCTTGACGTCATGCCGACGGCCTCAAGCGGGCGGGAAGCCACCAGGTTGACGACCTGGCGGCTATATCCCGTCGTGTTGGCATTGGCGATGTTGTGACCGGTCGTCTGCAGCGCGGTCTGCTGAGCGAACAAGCCGCGTTTCGCGAGTTCGAGTCCGCTGAATGTCGATCTCATAAGGGTCTTCCTTTCTCCTATGCGCGGTTATCGTATAACCGGTAGCGATAACCGGTTGAATTCTGCTGCAGCGGGTTCTTGTAGATCGTGTCATCTTCCGGAGGACCGATCAAGAGATCAAGCGAGAGGTTCAAGTAGTCCAGAGACTGCCGAGTCAGCTGGCGATTCTGTTCGTTCAGCCGTTTCAGCTTGTCCAGACGGCGCGCCAGCTCTTGCTGCAAATGACTGACGGCTTCTTTCTCTTCCATTCGGAAGATCAAGCGGATGATTTCGCTGACGGTAATCGCCGGAGTCGGCCGGAATCCCTTGGAGATGAGAAACCGGTCAATCGCTTCCATTCGGCGCTGTTCGCATTCCGTCACCTGGCGAATGAGTCCCGCTTCCTTGTGCACGATCCGGTTCAGCTCTTCCAAATTATTCTCGATGAGCACCCTCGTCTTCGCCTCCGACAGCTCGATGAGGGAGTCATGCAAGGAAATTAGCTGCTCCAGCTCTTCCCGCAGCGCCTGGATGGACATTCTCATTCCTCCTGTCACCCGCTATTTCAGATAGGGCAAAAGCTTCTCCGCAATCTTGCCGGAATCTACCCGGTAGGTGCCGGTGGAGACTTGCTGCTTCAACTCTTCCACCTTCGCCTGGCGGGCGGGATCGGCGTTGTCCCGGGAAGCGGCGGCCTGCAGCTCTTGCAGCTCCTTGGCTTCCGGCGAGATCTCCAGCTGATCCTTGCGTTTCGCCTTCTCTCGACCGATTCCGGCCGGTTTGCTCTCCTGCTGCTTCAGGTAAGGGTTGACGCCGCTGAGCCGCGACGGTTCATTAATTTTCATCAGATGCTCACCTCAATTCTACAATCTCATAGGGCGCAGTTTCCAAGCAAAAAACTTGCCGATATAGGTTTACTCCTATTATCGGCAAGAGAATGGCAATTATTTAGATTCATTGAAGACAATTGCGGGGCAGACCGGGTTATTATTTGTTGCGGTTGCGCAGCCGGTCCTTGATCTGGTAGCTTGCGCCATCCTGCTGCTGGCGAGCTTCCTCCTTGCGCTTTTCCTCCTGCTGGGCCTGATTGAAATCATGCCGCAGCCGCTGGCGGCAGGAAGGACAGAGCGTCTGCTCGCGAATCGGCGTCCCGCATACTTCACAGGGATAAGTGAGATTCGGTGCGTTGACCAGGGAGATTCGTCCCTCCCGGATGAACCGGATGATCTGCTTGACCGGAACCTCCGTGGCGTCGCTCAATTCCTGCAGAGTGATTCCCCGGTTCTCTCTCAAGTATTGGAGACAGATCTCGTATTGGGATTCCAGTTCCTTCTGACAAGCCGGGCAAATTCCGCTGAGCGACCGGACGCACACCTTGCCGCACCGGGTGCAATTCATCACATTCAGGCTCATGATCCTGACTTCCTCCACTATTAATTATCGTTCATTCCGCCAGGTGAACATCATGATGTAAGCCCTTGTCGACGGAGGCTGTGCCGGCCCAAGGAAACAACCATCTTCCCCCAGGTCTGCATGCCTTGTCTTCTTAGTTTACATGACTCTCGCTTCCTTGTATAGAACGGACCATGCGATTACTGTGCGATTACGTGCGATTACCTCGCCCAGGTCAGCCCGCATATGTCTGCGCCGAGCCTTCTGCGCAGGACGGCCGAGCACTCCTGCATGGTGCTCCCGGTCGTGTAGACGTCGTCGACCAGCAGAATGCGCAGCGGAGCCGGCGCCGCAGGCAAGCCCGCCGCTGCCTTCGCCGTTTCCAAGCGGGATATTCCTTCCTCGTCGGGAGCAAACGCATGGCGCAGATCGAGGAACCGCTCTGTCCGCGTTTTCATGCTCTGCTTGACGGTTGAATGGGTTCGCAGGAGCAGCGAATAGACCGGCAAGCCAAGATGACGGGCAAGCTCGTCCGCTGTTCGCTCGGCTTGGTTAAAGCCGCGCTCGTACAACCGTTCCCGGCTCACCGGCACGAAGGTCAGGCAATCGAACCGCTGGGCTTCCGGCGGGAGACTGTCGCCGAGCAAGGCATAGGCTTGATGCAGCATGGTTCCGAGCAGCCGGGCATACCTTTCGTCTCCGCGATACTTGAAGCGGGCGAGCCATTCCTTCATCAGCGGATCGTAACGAACGGCGCTGCGGCTCAGCAGAAAATTCCGGGGATAGCCTCTGCGGCAGTCCGGGCAGTCCTCCGGCCGGCCGCATACCGGACACCGGGCATGGGTTATCCAGGGAATCGTCGCAAAGCAGGAGTCGCAGATTCCCAAGGGATTGCGCGGCCCCTTCAGTGGCCCCTGGCAAGTCAGGCATTCCTCCCGGGGCGGAGCCCACAGCCCGTCAATAAAGCGCTGAAGCGCTGAGCGAAGCCGGGGAACAATGGTGGTTCGCACATTCACAGAAGTCCGAACGCGAATCTCGCTTTTGCTCATCAATGTATCTCCCTTTCCTAACGCCAAATATCCCTTCTTGCGCGCGATCCGGTTCATCCGGCGAATCTGCCGAACCGCTCCCGTCTGATTGCGGGTGATCGCTTCTCCGGCGTAGACCACATAGCCCGCCGGATCCTCCTTCGACCTGCCGGCTCGTCCGGCCATCTGAATCAGAGCCGCTTCATCGAACCAGGACGCATGGGCGTCAAGGACGAAGACGTCCGTGCGGGGAACGGTTACGCCGCGCTCCAGGATCGTCGTCGTGACCAGAATATCGTACTGGCGCTGGCGGAAAGCGGCCACCTTCTCCACCCGCTCCGCGTCCTTGGAGCTGGTGCCGGACACGGTTCGTTCCGGGTAGCAGCGCTGGAGGAGAGCCGCCAGCGGCTCGACCAGCCGGATCTCCGGCACGAAGACGAAGAGCTGCGCTCCCCGCAGGAGCGACCGGTCGAGCAGCCGCTTGAGCGGGCGGGGGACGCCGCCGGCGCTCCCCCTTGACGCCCACTTGGCGAGCGGGCTGACCCGGACGAGCCGCGGCACGGGGAGCGGCTGCCCGTGATAGCGCGCCGGCACTTTGGCGTGCGGGAGCCGCCCCTTCTCCGCCAGCTTCGCCAGCTCTCGCGGCGGAGTGGCGCTGAGCAGGATGCGGCGGCCTCCTGCCGCCATGGCGCGCTCCGCCGCATAGGTGAGCATGGGGTCGCCGGCATAGGGAAACGCGTCGATTTCGTCCAGGACGACGAGGTCGAACGCGCCGCTGAACCGCAGCAGCTGATGAGTCGTGGCCAGCGTAATGCCCGCCGTCTCCCAGCGCTCTTCGCTGCCGCCGTACAAGGCGACGACCTTCTCCTGTGGAAACGCCGACCTCAGGCGCGGCAGGAGCTCAAGAACGACATCCTTGCGCGGAGTCGCCACAAGCACCCGGCGGCCTGCCGCTCGCTCATGGGCGAGAAGCGGGAAGATCATCTCCGTCTTCCCGGCCCCGGTCACCGCCCAGATCAAAAACTCATTCATTCCCGGGCCGCCGCCGGCCGGTCCTTCAAGAAAGCGCAAGGCTGCGGAGGAAGCTTCCGCTTGCGCCGGGCTGAGCCCCCATTTCTCGATGAGGGCCGCAGCTGAAGAAGGAGTCGGGGTGGGCAAATGGCCCGGCCATGCCTGCAGCGGCGCCTCGATCAGCGGCTCGCACATGCGCGAGCGGCCCATGCCGAGGCAGCGCTCGCAATAGGCGCAGAGCCCGCCGCAGCGCGGACAGGAGGCGAAGCGGAGCAGCTCCTCGCCCGCCCCGCAGCGGCGGCAAACCAGTCGCCGCGATTGCGCCTTCTGCCGTCGGATCAGCCCGTCCGGAAAGAACTGCCTGGCGGAAGGCGGTTCTTCCTCCTCCACCCCGCAGCGGATCTCGAGCAGCCCTTCCAGCTCGGCCGCCTGCACCAGAGCCAGCCAGCGGTCGCCGGCCGCATCAATTCCCTGCGCCGCACACAAAGAAAGCAGCTCATCCCGGAACAGGGATCGCCCCCGAACCGCCGCAGCGAGCTGCTGTACGTCCGGATGATCCATCTGTTCAAGGGATGGCTGCTTGCCAATTCCCGGTAAATTTTGTAACCGCATCATAGAAATGACCGTTTCCGGCACTCCCGCTTCGGCTGCCAGGCTCGTAAATTCCCTCCAATGCTGATCCATAGTTTTCTCATCTGCTTGCGCATCCGCCTGGCTTCGCTCGTCCGGAGGCATCCAGCCGTTCCGGATCAGCCGGTCGCGCAGCCTGACGGCCTGCCCCCACGATAGGGAAGCGCCTGTCCACAGGAGAGGGACATCTTCGCCCCGCTTGCGCCGCCAATAAGCCGCATCCGCCTGCAGATGAAGGGTAGCTCGCCACTGCCAGCTTTCCCATTCCTTCACCGCATATACTGTTGTCGTCATGATCCTGCCCTGCCTCCAACCCTTCCGATCTCACAACTTCGTTACAACCACTGGTGAAGCGGCCGCTTCGGACTGAGGTCCATCCGGTAGAGATGGAGCAGTAACAAAGGCTGCGATTCATGTTCCTCAAGAAAGCGATCAAGCTCTTCCGTCGTCTCGTACAGCTTGACATTCGGCCGCGGTTCCGCCACTTTCCGGACTATCGGCACCGTATCGTCCATTGAACAGTCGTCGAAAACGGTAATGGCCGTCTGCCTGCCCCTGAGCCACGAAACGAACAGGTAGGAGTACAGATACCATTCGATCTTGGCCGCGCTGTCTCGGGTCACGACCACAAGCTGGTACGTCTCCTGCTCGTTCATCCGGCGCGAGCAAGCGTGCAGCACGTGAATGATGGCGGCGCTAATCCCGTAAGCTCCCAGAATCATCAACAATCCGGCTATCACAAGCGGCTCCCTCCTTTGTGGGATAGTATATGCCGCCTGAGCGCCCAGAGTGCTTTGTCATCCGTCCACTCCGGTCTTGCCCTGCCTATACTTGCGTGTTTGCGTCTACAAGGTTACCCAGCCGCTCTTGATCGAATTGATGACCGCCTGCGTCCGGTCTTCGACCTCCAGCTTTTGCAGAATGCTGCTGACGTGATTCTTCACGGTCTTCTCGCTGATGAACAGCGATTCCCCGATCAGCTTGTTGCTCTTGCCTTCCGCCATCAGCCGAAGCACCTCCGCCTCTCTCTTGGTCAGCGGGCTTTCGGGAGTGTGGTTATAGCGAACCCCGGCTTCCTTCAGATGCTCGGCGCTGCCCGCCGTCGCTCCCCGCTCGTCAAGGTACGTCATCCGGCGCAGCTGATTGATCAGCTTGCCCGTTACCTTGGGGTGGATGTAGGCGTGGCCTGCCACCACCGCGCGAATGGCAATGATGAGCGCTTCGGCTTCCATATCCTTCAGGAGATAGCCCGACGCCCCTTTGCGAAGAGTCTCGAACACATAGGATTCGTCATCGTGAATGGAGAGAATGATGATATTGATCATCGGGAAAATTTCCTTCAGCTTTTCCGTAGCCGCAACGCCGTTCTCCACCGGCATATTGATGTCCATCAGCACGATATCCGGCTTCAGCTCATTGCACAGCTCGATCACTTGAATGCCGTCTCCGCATTCTCCCACGACTTCCAGATCGTTCTCCATGTTGATGATCCGCTTGACGCCTTCCCGAAACAGCTGATGGTCGTCAGCCAGAACCAACTTAACCGTTTTACTCGTGACCAATGCCATAACATCACTTACTCCTCTCTGTTCTTGGCGCTGAGTGGAATTTCCATAACGATATTCGTCCCCACCCCCTTCGTTGACTCAATCTCCATCTTCCCTTCCAGGAGCTCGAGCCGTTCCTTCATGCCGAGAAGACCGAAGTGAACCCCCTTGGCAAAAACCGCCTCCATATTGTCCGTATTGAAGCCTTTGCCATTGTCCTGAACCCGAATCGAAACGTTGGATTCCTGATATTGAACCTCCAGCCGAATAAAGGAGGCCTCGGCATGCTTGAAGCTATTGGAAAAGGCTTCCTGAACCAGGCGATAGATCGCCACTTCCATGCCGGAGGGAAGCCGCACTTCTCTTCCATGCAAATCTAACTGAGTGCGGATCTTTGATTTTTCCTCGAAATCCTGTGTGAATTTCCGCAAAGTGGGAACGAGTCCCAGGTCGTCGAGAGCCATCGGCCGGAGGTTGAAAATAATTTTGCGAATTTCCTCCAAGCCGCCGCGGACCTGCCCCTTCAGGTCGATCAATTCTTCCTTCACCATTTCGAATTCGTTCTTGACCAGCATGCGTTCGGCAATCTCCGTGCGAAGAACGACGTTCGCCATCGTCTGGGCGACGCCGTCGTGAATTTCCCGGGCAATACGCTTGCGCTCGTCCTCCTGGGCGAGGATGATCTTGAGGCCGAGCAGCTGCCGGTTCTTGGCCGATTCCAAGATCCGGGTGACCTGATTCAGATCACCCGACAAATATTCATGCACGACATTCATTTGGGAAACTAGCGTTTCCGCCCTTTCCACCTGCTTGTCCACATTCTTGATCCGCTTCTGCAAATCGTTGCGCCTGAGCTTGAGATGATTTTCTTTTTCCCGGAAGACCGTCAGCTGCAGCTGCAGCTGGGTGGCCGCCTCATAGGCGACCCGGATATCCTCTTCCCGAAATTTATGAAAATCCCGGCTTACTTCCGTAAGCCGGATTCGCGTGCGGCGGTACTCAAGCTCCAGACGATCGACCTGCTTGATCGCCTCGCTCGCTTCCTCCATGACCTGCTGGAGCTCCTTGTACAAGGAATCCCTCTCCGCCCGAACGTTCTCGCAGATTTCGAAGATCTGATATTTGCTGCTTTCCATGACTTCGATGGCATTCTTGATCACGCGGTCAATTGCATCCACTTGCAAGGCGGCCAAGCTCCTTCAATCGTTGGTTTGCCTATATAGTAACATATTTCGCTACGCTTGATGTGAATAATTAGTACTGATAGTTTAGTACTATTTTACTCTAGTGTGATGGAACTAGTCGCCGGGTCATAGTTGATCGTCCAATGGAACGATTCAGATAGCACGCGAAGCGGGACCATGGTCGACGCCCCGTGCAGCTCCGCGGGGACATCCGTCACGATGCGCTTGCCGTCGACAACCAGCTCCTTGTTGCCGATCCACAGATCAGCCAGCTGATCGCCGCGGAAGATGCTGACCTGCTTCGTGGCGTTCGTCCAATCGACGCTCCCGCCGAGCGCCTCTGTGATAAATCTCACGGGAACCATCGTGCGTCCGTCCTTGGTAGTATATGGGGCGGGAGCCGGGGCCAAAGAGAGCTGCTTGCCGTTCACCATCACCGTCGTCTTGCCTAAAGTAACGGTCACCTTGTTGCGCGCGGGACTCGGTGCTTTCACCTTATACTGGAAGGAAATGTCGTCGATCCCAATCGATCCGGTCCGCGCCCGTTCATCTTGCCCCACGGCAGGACTCGCCACATAGATTCGCTTCAGCTTGATCGGGTAAACCGGATGGGCGCCGGTCAGGTCGGCTGTAAGCGTCTTCCAGCCGGTCCAGTCGATCCGCTGGGCAAGGTCGATGCGCGTGAGCGTTCCCGCCGCATCGACGATCTCCGCCCGCAGCATATTCAGGCTGTTGTCGCCGAGCACCTTCACGGACAAGCTCTGCGGCGAACCCTGAGCCTGAACGCCGTCGGGATCGGCGCCGAATTTGAGATAAGCCGCTTTGGTCACCTCTCCGAAGGTTCCCGGCGTCATATCGTACTGCAGCTGCATGGCGGCATTGTTTGCCGGCAGCCCGCCGAGGCCGGTTGCTTTGGCGGCGGTCGCCGTCAGCTCTCCTTGCGGATAGACCATGGCGCTCGTCGGAACATCGGCTTTGTCAAAATCGGACCAGACCATCGAGGTGCCGGTTGCCATCGGCAGGATGGTGCGGAACCCGTCGTAGCCGGCGATCAACTGGCCGCCGCTCGTTCCGGCATCCGTCACCTTCAGGCCGGTTTCGCTGAATTGGCCCTTAAAGCCCCTCGTCTCCCACTTGAAGGAGCTGGCCGGAAGCGTCCGCTCGGTTCCGTCCTTCAGCTTCACGAGAACGGACAAGCCGATCTCGCTGCCGTTCATCAGAACCGTGCTGGTCGGAACGATGCTCATGCCGGCGATGTCGTCCCGGCCGACGACCGTGACGTCCATGGTGCGGGAGGCCTGTCCCATGACGGCTTTGATCGTCGTTTTCCCGGTCGCCTTCACCGCAAAGGTATTGCCCTGGAAGGAGCCGACACTGCCGATGCTGCTCCAGGCTACCTTCGACTGGTCGAATTCCATCGGGTTGTAGTACGTATCGTATCCCTTGATTGCATAAGTCAGCTTTTCCCCGAGGAAGACCGATTTCTCTCCCAGGATGCTGATGCTGAGCGGGCTTCCCTGCGGAGCCGTCGTATAGACGCCGAGACCGTTCACGACACGGCGTTCATCGCCGTTCTCGGTGGTGTTGGCCACGGCCAGTCCGATTTCCCCCAAAGGACGCGACACGAGCTGGGTCGAGCCGCCGCCGTCCATATTGAGCGCCTTGTAGACGCCGATCTTCACCAGAAACTGCTGCAGCTCTTCCAGGCTCATGCCGGCGCTGTCCGCGGTCATGTCCGCGGTCACCAAGTACACGTATCGCTGATCCGCCGAGTAACCGACGGCCGTGCGCGCCCGGTAATACTGCCCGCCAACGCCGCTGATGTCCCGCGAGAACGATGCCGCTTTGCCTCCGTCAACCAGGATGGTATGCCCGCCGATCAGAAGGCTGAGATCCGCATCGGTGTACGCCTTGCCCGAGCCGGCGGAGACGAGCTGGGCTTGCGCGGAGGCCGGCTGCCCGACCATCAGATGGGCGCGGACAAAGTCCGCTCCTTTGCCATGCGCGCGCAGGATGTACCCATCCGCCGGAGGCGCCATATTGAGCGCTTTTCCGTCGGAAATCTGCTGGACGACGCCATTCTGCACCAACACTTCGGTTGGCGTCGTTCCGCTCCCCGTGCCCCGGTTCACGCTCGCCCATTTATCTGTATACAGCTGAATGGAGTCCACCATCGTATTCGTCTTTCCCGGATCGGAGACGTAAAAGTTCTTGTTGAGCCCGGACAGCGGATAGGTCTCCCCGTCGGCTCCCGTTACAGAACCCTGGAAGGTGAACAGGTCGATGACCGGCTTCTTGTCCTGGGTCAGCGCAAAGCTGTACAAGCCCTGGATCTGGGAAGGAGAAGTCAGAATCTCGCCGTTCTGGATCACCCCGCCCGTAGGCGCCCGGTCCACCGTGGATGACGTATTGAAAACATCGCCGTTGATGCCGGCTACCGCTCCCGTTTCCTGTGCCATGCCGCGCACGCTGTTGCTCGTCGCGATCGAATTGTTCTCGCCGGACATGACGCCCAGCTCCACATAAGGAGCCTGCAGATCGACCTGAACGACCTTGGCGTTCGTCTGCACCGTAGACGATCCTCTCTTGATCGTGGCCACGTATGTCAAAAGGTTCGCACCCGCCGTGATCGGCTCATTGCTTTTCAATACGGCATCCGTCACCGTCGAGGCGGCTTCCGCCCTGCCCGAGTACAAAGTAAAGGCCGGCACCATCAGTACCATCGCGATCCCGGCGTTTACCGCCTGCTTCCAAGTCCAGCATTTATTGCTGTTATTCTTTACCATTCGTTTCGGTTCCTCCCCATTCGCTCGGTTGCCCGGAATCTCTATTCTCGTGATCTTGCTGCTCTTTGAAACCTTTTTCATAGAAAACGGACGACGCCCCTGAAAGCGTGGAAAATAAGCCCGCAAGCCGTGGTTGCACGCGGTTGCAGGGGGGTCCGCCAAATGCCTATAATCTTAGACTCTCAAACACTGGCAAAAGTTACGCTCTGGCCGCAAAATGATTTCTGCTAAATAGCATCGCTGATGGAACCGAGGCTGACGTGTCCAAGCCCGCCCTATGGTCATCCTCTAGAGGAACTGTCGCGGATGTCAAGCACGGCGTCATTCGCGCAACCGGCAAGGGCAAAGCGACCATCACCTTCAGCTACTCTGGCAAGAAAGCCAAAGTTACGGAGAATGTGAAATAGCCTGGTGACCGGGCGGCAATACAAAAAGGGCCTCCGAACCCGCCACTGCAGCGGTTCGGAGGCCCCTATTTTAATAGATCAAATAGTATAAATTTCCCTCTATGCTTCTGAGCTTTCACCGGTAAACGTCTAGCGTCATAAGGACGCCGATAGGCGTTTACCTTGTGAATTCCATGAATCTGCTATAGATTCGGATCTGCGTTAAGCCAGGCTGAGCGCGTCCGCCTTGAGCTTGGCCGCCTTGTCCGTGCGTTCCCAAGGCAAATCGACGTCAGTGCGGCCGAAATGGCCGTAAGCGGCCGTCTGCTTGTAGATCGGGGCACGCAGGCCCAACTCCTTGATGATTCCGGCCGGACGAAGGTCGAAGTTCTCGCGGATGACCTGAACGATCTTCTCGTCGCTCACTTTCCCCGTGCCGAACGTATCTACGCTGATCGAAACCGGGCGGGCAACACCGATCGCATAGGCGAGCTGGATTTCGCACTTCTCGGCGAGGCCCGCTGCTACGATATTCTTGGCCACATACCGGGCCGCATAAGCCGCGGAACGGTCAACCTTCGTCGGGTCCTTCCCGGAAAATGCACCGCCTCCGTGGCGGGCATAGCCGCCATAGGTGTCGACAATTATTTTGCGACCTGTAAGCCCGGCATCGCCCTGCGGACCGCCAATGACGAAGCGCCCGGTCGGATTGATGAAGTATTGGGTGGCGCCATCAAGAAGCTCGGCGGGAACGACCGGCGCAATGACATACTCCTTGATATCGGCTTGAATCTGCTCCAGGGAAATCTCGGGAGCATGCTGCGTGGAGATGACGATGGTATCGACCCGCACAGGCTTGTCTCCGTCGTATTCTACCGTCACCTGCGTCTTGCCGTCCGGGCGAAGATAGGGTAGGGTTTCATTCTTCCTCACTTCGGAAAGGCGGCGCGCCAAGCGGTGAGCCAGGGCGATAGGAAGCGGCATGAGCTCCGGCGTTTCATTGGTCGCATAGCCGAACATGAGTCCCTGATCGCCTGCTCCCAGCGCTTCAATCTCCTCGTCCGACATCTGCCCTTCCCTGGCCTCCAACGCTTGATTCACTCCCTGCGCGATATCCGCGGATTGCTCGTTAAGGGAGGTCAGAACAGCGCAGGTCTGATAGTCAAAGCCATATTTGGCCCGTGTATAGCCAATCTCCTTGATGGTATTGCGCACGATGGCGGAAATGTCCACGTAATCCGCCCGACTCGTGATTTCGCCGATGACGAGAACAAGCCCCGTCGCGACCGAGACCTCACAAGCTACCCGCGCATTCGGGTCCGCCTCAAGAAAAGCATCCAGCACCGCATCGGAGATCTGATCGCAGATTTTGTCCGGATGCCCCTCCGTTACGGATTCGGATGTAAATAAGCGTTTGACGCCGTTCCCCATTGTTGTTCAAACCTCCTCAAATCCTGCTTATAGGATACCCCTGGAATTAGTTATGTAGCGATTGCGGAGTCCTTTAACTGATAAAAAATCAACCTTTTCCAGATCGGAAAAGGTTGGGGATTACCTTCCATAGAGTATAGTATCCTATAATGAAGATAGCTGTCAATTCGTGTATTTATTTCACACTCCCGCGCGGGGAGTGACGCATGCGCGGATTAGGTTAGCTTAAAAAGCTCCTGTTCCGCCTGCTCAATCAGCCGCCTGGTGATACGTCCACCGACAGAACCGTTGTCCCGGGAAGCCAGATGGCCCCAGTAATCCTTCTTCATGCCACCAGCGCCGTAAGAGCCCAGTTCACCGGCAAACTCCGCATCGGCAGAGCCTGCGGAATAAGCTTGTCCCACCGGCAGTCCAAGCTCGGCGGCAATCTCATACTTCATGGCGTCAAGGGCTTGTTTGGATGCGGGAACGACTTTTTGGTTGGATCTGGCCATTCGCTTAAGCCACCTCCTGATTTGAGTGTACATGTAGCTTGTACCCCAGAAGGTGCCTATACACGGATTAAATGTTGGAAAGGAAGGATCCGTTAGGGCGTGACAGGATTGCCGTTCTTATCAAGAATGGTATATCCTCCGCGCACCATGACAATACTAGCCGTAACGGCACTCACTCCACGCCCATCACGGGGAAAGAGCAGCAGATGGTTTTTAGCAACCGCCGTGCCATCGGTTAGATCCTTTCCGTCGGTCAAGTCGGGAATCCCGCTGCCATCTTTGCTGTAGGCTTTGGTAGCGCCTGTACGTACAACGACTTCGGTGCTCGCATTGGCGATCAGCCGCTGGCCGGGAGTGAGGCTGACATTGATCACCTGGGCCGCGCTACCACCACTCGCGCCGCCGCTTACCGATTTGATCGCTTCGTCCACATAGCTCTTCGTCACAACCGGATCGTCCGACGAACCAGGCTGCGCGGCAGAGTCCGCCTGTGTGCGGGATGGCAGGGACGAGCCAATGAACACAGCCGCTCCGAGCGCCGCTGTGGCAGCGAGGTATGTCCACTTCTTAGGCATGATTTACCTCCTTGTGTTGTTCTAAGAGGTTAGACTCGAATAAGGCGGGATAAGTTGCGAAAAAAAAGAACCTGACCGAAGTCAGGTTCTTACTTGAGTAAGATTTAGTTGAAAGACACGGTTGTGGTAGCCGTTACGGAGTTACCCGTTACGAAGGTGATTGTAACCGTACCTGCCTTAACTTTGGTTACAACTCCGTTAGAATCAACCATAGCGATCGTCTTGTCGGAGGAGAACCAGGAACCAACCGCAGTAGTATAAGCTACACCATATTGGTCGGTTACTTGGATTTCAGCAGTGAGGGATTTCGTCACTACGCCAACGCCATTAGCTACTGCATAAGATTGAGCCTTGAAGGCAGCCGTAGCAGGAACCGGAGCAGCTTCGGAAACCGTCACCGTCTGTTCGCCAAGCTTAGCGCCGGTGCTGCTGAATACAGCAACCGCCGCGGTGCCGGCTTTCAGACCATATACCTTGTTATTCGTCGTATCTACTTTCAGAATGCTGGAATCGCTGCTGGTAACCGTGCCAATGTACTTGGTTTGGTTGATGGCGATTTCATTGCCAGCGGAGTCCTTGCCAACCAGGTTGATCGCTTTAGCATAGTCAGTCACACTGTTGTTGGCAGCATATCCGTATACAGACGTACCAACGGAGCCCACAGCGAAGGATGCAATCTTGCTATCATCGAGAGTCGTCGCAGTCAGTTCATACTGCGAGTTATCGACAGGAAGTTTGTTACCGTCAACCAGAGCCAGAACGAGTTGCTCGGAACCAGCGACTTTACCCGTTACGACACCGGAATTTACATCTACAGCCGTTGCAGCAGGATCTTTCTTGGCGACTGAGAATTCAAACTTGGTCGCATCGGTCACCGGACGACCATACTGGTCAATTACCGATACGTTGTCCTTTGTAAAGGTGAAGGTACCACCAACTGCAAACAGAGACTTAATGTCTTTCACACCAACAATGCGAGTCGACACTGCAGTCTTGTTCACATCCAGATTGATCTGACTTGCCGGAGCCCCATTTACCCAAGCAAACAAGGTAGTGGATCCGCTCCCCGAGAAGTTAACAGTCAGTGCTCCCGTGGTGGCATCGAATGCGGGAGTAGAAGCAAACTGTACGGAAGGGTTGCTGCTTGTAAAGGTTACTTGCAGGCTGTAAGCACTGCTGTTGAATGACTTAGTGTCAAGCGGAACACCAAAGTTATCCGCAGCAACAAAAGGAACCGTTACAGGTTCATTAGCCGCAACCAGTACTCCCGGGTTAGAAATCGTGAATGTTCCTACCTTTGCGGCAGCATCAACCTTTACATTGAAGGTTGTGTATGCACCGTTTGCAGGGTTCATTACAGTAATAATTGCCGTTCCATCCTTGGTCCCAGCAGTAAGGGTCAACACACCGTTGGCGTCCACCTTGAAATTGGCCGGATCGACGATAGAGTTATCGCTGCTGTAAAATTTGAGGCCAGTAGCAATAGCAGCGCCAGAAGTATTTGCATTCAACAAGATAACATTTCCGTATTGGTCCTTGAGGGAGTACGGAACAACCAACCCTGTTTCCATAACCGTAATGCGGCTCTTTCCATCCAGATATTTGACTGGCCCAAACTGGAGGGCCGTAACAGCACTGGCATTTACGAGCTTGAAGGTTTTGGTCTTCGTCAGAGCCACGCCAGTCGTGGTGTAGTATGCCGATACTACTACACTGTCATCAACCTTAAGGTTGGAAAGGTCAACCTTGCCTCCGTTTACAGTAATCTTACCGCCATTAGGTTGATAAGTAGCTGCGTAAACGGAAATGTTATTGTCCGGAACCACGGTCGTGGAATGTTGTTCTCCGAACTGGTTCAAAATCTTGACGCCGAGATCTTGTTTATCAGCCTGCATCAACGTGGCAGCTGTAATGTCAAGTGTCGAGGCAATTTCACCATCAATCTTAATTGCTTTGGTGTCAAACCCTTTAACTGCTACCGTATAGTCGCCAGCCGGAAAAGCAAAAGTGTTGCTGAGAACAACAGATTTATTGTCGTCAGCCCAAGTAGCAGTAACATTGTAAGGAACAGGACCATTCTTGACCGTATAGGTCAGTCCGGCTTTTTGATCAGCCGTTGCAGCTTGGTTGAACGCCACTTGGATCTTCTTAGCGCCGATTTGCTTCACTTCGGCGATCGCCAGATCCTTAACCGGTGCGAAGATCGTGAAAGCTCCGTCTACCAGGGCAGCGCGGAGAGCGTTAGCCGTGTAGTCGGAAGCGGAGACGATCAGCTTGGCATCCAGAGCAGCGGCTACATAGCCTTTAGCCCAAGCGGATACCTTGCCGTCAACCATTGCGTCAGCCTTCGGTTCCAGACCGGAGGCCAGGACGAGAACCTTGGCAAGCTGTTCAATCGTCATGTTGGCGTTCGGCTGGAAAGCCGTAGCGGATACACCGTTCATGATGCCGGCTTCAACGACAGCACCGATGTACGGTTTGCCCCAGTGATAGCTTACGATGTCTTTGTAAGCATTAGCAGCTGCGGCATTCTGGTCCAGACCCAGAGTCAGGGTGATAACCTTGGCCAGTTGGGCGCGAGTCACCGGCTGATCGAGTGCCTGATCGCCGTTGGCGTTTACGCCGTTGAAGATACCGGCTGCCGCCAATTGGTCGTACTTGTCAGCCGTCGTCAGATCAGCAGCACCGGCAATACCGGCAAATGCGCCGAAGACCAGAGAAACGGCCAAGAAAAGTGTCAAAACTTTCTTCATAACCTTTTTTTCTCCTCCTTGGAAAAGCGTCAATGTCTGTACGTGATTCTTGGAAAAAAATGAGCTCGATTCCCTCATTGTGTGTGTCACCCCCTTCCCAGAGTTGAGCGTGAATATGGTGTTGGCCTGCTGCCCGAGAAGCAGCAGAAACTCGCAAACGGAGATAGAAAAATAGGCTCTGCGGCCACCTTTCCAATTATACACTGGCTTGCCAACCACCGTAAAGGGGATTTTTGCGACAGTGAATTGGGTGGCAGATGGACCTCAGGACATATGCTATATTTTCACGCGCCGTTTACATCACATACTTAAACGCAGGTTGCGCGGAAAAGTTGCGGGATTTCAAAGTTTTCTATGAAATCCTTCAAAAAAAAGAAAAACAGGTCTTCCGAACCAGGAAGACCTGTCCTGTGAAGGATTAATATGGGATCTTCTTTTGCTGTTTGAGCACCCGCGACGCCACGACCGCGGCTTCCGCCCGGGTGAAGGGGCTGAGCGGGTCGTAGCTCATGGTTTTCGCATCGTACAGATTAGGTTTACCGGTAATGTACTTGGCCTTGTTGACCGCTTCTACCGCCGTTCGGGCATAATAATCGATCTTGCTACCATCGGTGAACAGCTTCTGCAGGGAAGCGAGCGATTTGTCCGGATCGGTCCCCAGCTTCAGCTTCGCAGCCCGGGCGATCATGACGGCCGCATCCTGTCTCGTAATGGACAGAGTCGGAGCGAAGCTCTGCTCGGTGATCCCCCGGATGATCCCTGCTCGTGCCGCTGTCTCAATATAGCGATAATCCCGTATTCGCGTTGACTGCGTTGGGCTAACGTCCACGAAGGTGAGCTTGCCGGAATAATTGAGCGGCAGATCGAAGATCTTCACCAGAAGAGTGGCAAATTCGCCGCGGGTAATGTTTTCGTTCGGGCTGAAGGCATTGTCTTGCAGGTTGTACATGTATCCCTTGGCGTACAAGGTATCCAGCTCGTTGCGGGCCCAGGGATGATTGATGACGTCTTCCCAACTGCTCGCCAAGTAGAAGACGCGGTAATAGCCGAATTCCTGGAACGGCACCGTGATGGTATTGTTCTTTGTATCCACGACCCCGCCGATGTTCTTCCAGCTTGGCGAAGAGGAAGTCGTGCCGGTTTCGTCTTCGTGGTAGCCGAAATGCATGACCGTCACATAACGCCAGGCTGATTCGGTGATATTCGGATCGTACTTGAGCGTCAGCTTGCCGATCTGGTTGGTGACCAGATTGTTGGTAGGAATGCGGGAAGTATAGAACAGATAGGTTGGGTCATAGTTGGGCAGCTTAAGGGCGCTGTTCAGAATGCTCGGCGCAAAAGGCAATTGTCCACCCTTATCGGCGCTGTCCGGCGATGTCTCCGTGCGCGAAACGTAACCCGCATCAATGTAGAACATATCACTAGCCGGCTGAAAGCGTCCGGTTCTGTCGACGAGGAGGCTGGTCAGCAGATCGCTCTTCATGTTCGCGTCGATGTCGCGATCGACGAGCTGGCCGGTCGTGCTGTTGGCGATTCCGAACAGGAGATATCGCTCACTGTATAAGTCCGGCTGCTTGGTCGTGTCATTGCGCATGAGGAAGGTATTCTTCGGGAACGTGTACTGGATCTTGCCGTTGAATATCTTGTCCGAGCTCTTCAGCTTGGATTTGTAGCGCGCGTTCTCCACCGGGGTGTTGGCATAATTCAGGATGATCGTGCCCATCGTTTTGCTCTTACCCTTCACGACGGTGAACTTGAGCGAGTTGGCCCCCGCCTTCAGATCGCGGGCTTCGTAGGTAAAGGATTTGCCGGGTTCGACGACCTTGGCCTGATCCTTGCCAAACAGAATCTGATCGGTGCCCTCCGACGTCATCTCGATGGTCTGATAGTTACTCGTAATGTTCGCCTGGAGGCCGCCCTTACTGTTCGTGATCAAAGCAGGATAGGTGATGATATAAGGCATCGGCTCTCTGCGGATCGTTACGGTCTGCGTAACCTTGATATTCGATTCATTGGTGATTTCAAATTCGAAGGTGGTTTCTCCGTAGTGACTGAGCGTAATCGGCAGGGTAGAGAAGTCCGTGGCGGAGACATTGGCCGCCGTCAGAAAATCGTCGCTGCCCCACTCCGAACCGTCTCCCGTCGCCACAGCGGTAATGACCTTGGTGGCAAGATCGATGCTGACGGACTTAGAAACGGGCAGGCCGAGGGCGTTATTGGCTCGGGCGGTCAGCTTGAGCGAGGTCGCCCCTGTCATTTTTCCCTTAAGCACCACTTTGTCAAGTTGAGTTGAGTAGGTATCAGTGACGCTGCCTGGAATGAAGTCGTTGGTCTTGTCATTGTAGGGATAGACTGTGCTGAACGAAGGAGCGGAGTTGGCATAATAGAAAAATTCATACGTCGTCTTGGTAATCGCCACATTGTTGCTGTAGATGACGATTTTGATGGTGTTGATGCCGTTCTGGAATTTGTAAGCCGTAGCCGCATTGCTCGGATCGCTCGCTAACTTGAACTGGAACTGGCCGGTTTTGGTGGAAGGATCGGCGTCATTCGTCTTGATCAGTTCGCCTTCCGTGATTGTTCGGGCCGGGTTGTCATTCACCGTCACTTGGACATTGGTCATTTCATTCACGGCGACGTTGACCAGGCGGCCAAACAGCAAGTTGCCGTTGTTGGAGAACGGATAAATAGCGGTGAACACCTGCCCCTTGGTCAGATTGGTAAGGAAGACATAAGGGGCGACATTCACGTTGATCGTATACGTGACGCTGTTCAGAGGATCGACAGATCCTATATAAGGAGTCAGCGTCAGGGTGTGCTGGCCGTCGAGCATCTGATCCAGGGTGAAATCGACATAATTGTTTTTGGAATCACTGGTATCAACAGCAAGACCGGCGTTCGTGATGCCGCCGTCGAGCTTTACCTCAACCTTCTGGGCCCCCACGGTCTTGATCCTGAAATTGCGCGGAAGCTCGGTAATGTCCGTAGTAGGATCCAGCGTCCGGAACTCGGAATCCACCGTTGCCGCAGGGGCGCCAATGCCCACCGACAAGATGGAAGGGCTGGAGGGATCGACATACGTGACCGAGAAATTCTGGTTGAGGATCTTGGCGTCGGGATTAACGGAATTGGAAAACGTAAAGCTGACCGTTTGCAATTGACGATGGGTTTTTTTCAGCAATAAAAAATCATTCGTATAGCTGAATACCTGATACTGGGAACTGGAATAGGCATTATTGAGCTTGACGGAAGCGCTCGGGATTGTCTCGATGATATCCGCTTGTCCAGGGACGGAGATTTTCACCGTGTCGTATTGGAGCACACCGTTCACCAAGGGAATTTTGAAGTCTGTATCAAGCTTCAACTGCTCGCTATCAACCGTGGGAGCAGAGCCCAGAAGTTGGGCAGAACCATAAGTAACGTTGTTACTGGCATCCACATATTTTGGCGTTACGTTCGTATGGAAAGCAAACGCTTTGCCGTTATCGTATACAAACGATCGCTGAACGCGGAAGGAGCTAAGCGTTCCGGAGTTGGAGGCGACGAACGTGAGTTGATTATCACCGGCCTTCAGGTTGAAGCCGCTGAACGCGGAACCATCGATTGACTCGTCATTCTTAATGACGAAGGTGAAGAAGCCGTCCGGGAAGCTGGTGGTCTGGGTACCGGGAACGCCCATTGCCGAAGCTTCAACGCTCGTCGAGTTCTTGGCGCTGCCCGTGATGGTCAGACTGTTGGTCGTATCGGCAACTGGATTCTTCGGATACATCCCGCCGTCGACAAAGACTTCCTCGCCGATCTTCAGGTTCGTAATGTTGGAAACTGAGGTCAGATAAGCCCATCCCGGCTGCGAGGAGACGCCGGTGCTGTCCGTGCCCATTTTGAGTGTGATGCGGTTCAAGCCTTCGGTAAGATTAATGTTGCTAAACACGATCTGACTGCCAACGAGCGTTGCCTTGTTCAGCTTTTCCACCTTCGTCTGCTTGGTGTCCGGGTTGTAGATTTCATAATAGATGTTCTGAATCTGCTCTTCACTGATGCCGGTGATATTCGCCCGCACCTCGATGGGATTGGATGTGAACCGATTGATTTTCGTATCATCAATGGGCTTGCCTGTGGTTTGATTGACTTGAGCATCTGTCGTGGTATAAAGACCCGTAATCATGATCGAAGCGGCTGCCGCTTGAACCCGCGCCGGAATAAGGGCAACGAGCAATGAGATAACCAGCGCGGCGCTCAGCCATTTCTGTGTAGCTTTTGCCAAGATAAGTCCTCCTCGTATTTCATAATCTTCTGCAGCCGCTTGCTGCAGGCGCGGACCCGGCTGGCTGATTTCCCGCTCCTCCTTCGCCGCAGCTCCGCCGGAAACGATTCTATAGTTTGGTTATCGGTGGCAGGAGGCTGTTTTTTTAGTCGAAGCCGGAATTGATATCTTGAAAAAATGGTAAGCCCCTCATTCGGGCAAAAGAAAACCCCCAGTCTCATCGACCAGGGGTGTATGATCAGGTATGGAATTATTTCGAGCGGCCGACCGCGAGAGCCCGCTGCAGGAAGTGGATGACGGGCTTCTTCTTCTTGCCCAGGATACCGATAAATTCGGCACCGATCTCCAGACCGACGAATATGACAGCGACGAGGATGACCGCGATCCAGTTCTGCCTCTGGGTCAATAGGATGGCGCAGAGACTGAAGGCGGCGGAAACGCCGTAGATGATCAGAACCGTCTTGCGCATGCTGAAGCCGAGATTCATCAGGCAGTGATGCAGATGGCCTTTGTCGGCGACGGAGATCGGCTTGTTGTTCAGCTTGCGGCGGATGATGGCGAGCATCGTGTCCGAGATCGGAACGCCGAGGATGAGGATCGGGATCAGGAAGGAGACGATCGTCGCCTGCTTGAAGCCCATAATCGACAGAATGGATAAGGCATATCCGAGGAACAGCGCTCCCGAATCGCCCATGAAAATCTTCGCCGGATGGAAGTTGAAGAAGAGGAAGCCGAGCGAGCTGCCGATGAGAAGCACACAGAGCAGGATGACCATCGGATTGGAAAAGGGCATGAGCACCGCCACCACCATGATGGTCGCCGCGGAAATGCTCGACACGCCGGCGGACAAGCCGTCGAGCCCGTCGATCAGGTTGATCGCATTGGTGACGCCGACGATCCACAGGATGGTCAGCGGAATGCTGATCCAGGCTTCGTCGATCGGCAGGGAATTGCTGAACGGAATGTTGACCACATCGATCTCCAGACCGAAGGAAACGGCGATCCCTGCGGCGATGAGTTGGCCGAGCAGCTTCAGCTTCGGAGAAAGATTGAAGCGGTCGTCCAGGGCCCCCGTGAGAGCGATGACGGTTCCGCCAAGAATCAGGCCGATGGCGACATGGTTCTTATCGTTATAGACGATGCCCGGACTGACGATGACGTAGGAAAGGACGAATGCTAGAAAAATAGCCAAACCGCCGAGAAGCGGCATAGGCTTCGTATGGACGCTGCGATGGTTGGGGATGGAGACGGCGCCGACCCTGTGCGCCAACTTGGACATGAGCGGCGTCAGCAGGACAGACAATATCATGGATGCGGCAAAGCCGATCACATAAATCCACCAATTCACTGTAGTCAACCCCTTAGTTTCTCTGACAATCTGGTTCTGGACAAGTGCGCGGACGAAGCGGCAAGATGCTGTCGGCGCCAGGCATGGCAAAGACAAAAAAGCCGCTGCAAGCTCCTAGACTACTATAAAGACATGTTAGCAAATAGACAAACCGGCGAAACCGAGAAAAAACCCGGCATAGGGGCTTCTGCCGGGTTTTTCACGGGTTTATTTCAGCTTATCTTTTTCTTTCATCACTTTAATAGCAAATTTCGGCAGAACCAGCATGCGCTTGTAGCGCGTGGGCTCCTTCACCAGCCGGTAGAACCACTCCAGTCGCAGCCGGATCATCCATTGCGGCGCCCGCTTCAGCCTGCCGGCGAGGATATCGAGGCTGCCGCCCACTCCCATGATGAGCGGCACGCCCAGCTCGGCCTTGTAGCGGTCGATCCACGGCTCCTGCGTGTCGGCTCCCCGGCCGACGAACAGGAGGTCGGGCGCCGCCCGGCGGATTTCCTCGATCACGGCCTGATCCTGATCGGAGCGGAAATAACCGTCGCGGTACCCGGCCAGAACGACCTTCGGGTACCGCTCCTGCAGCTTGGCCGCCGCCGTGCGGATGGTCTCGGGATCGGTGCCGAGCAGGTACACCCGCCAGCCGCGTGTCTCGCCGATGCGGATCAGCTCATGCATCAGCTCAATGCCCGCCACCTTCTCGGCGACCGGTTTGCCGACATAGCCTGCCGCCCAGACCACGCCGGTACCGTCCGGCACGATCAGCTCGGCCCGCTGCAGCATCGCCATGTACTCGGGATTCTCCAGCGCCGTCATCACCATGATCGGGTTCGCCGTAATCACCTGCGTCGGGGCCTTTGCCTCCACGGCCTGCACGAGGACATCCACGGTGTCCCGAAAGCCCAGCTTGCAAAACGGAATGCCGTACAAGGTCACGGCGGGAATTCCGGGTCTCATAACGCTCAACCTTTCTTCGCGAGGAGGTCCACAATCCGTTCGGCCGGACGGTGGGCTTCGTTTTTGAGGGTTTCGATCAGCGGATGGGCGGACACCGTCCAAGCCTCCCGCGAATCGAGCAGCAGCATCGCCTCGCGGGCGAGCCGGTCCACATCGCTGCGGTCGGTGGAGATGGCGGCTTGCCGGTTCAAGCGGGCGAGAAACTGGTCGATCTTCGGATCGTAGGAGATGCCGACCACCGGCACATGCTGCGAAGCGGCGTAGATCAGCGAATGCAGCCGCATGCCGATCAGCAGGCTGCATTCGCCCACCGCCGCGAGCATCGCCTGCGGGTGCTCCAGCCCGGCCGCGATCCGCACATCCGGCGCGCTCTCCGCGCCCATCCGCCGGACGACCTCCCGCGAGGCCTCCTCGTCGGACGGCAGATGGAAGGGCAGGAAGCGCACCCGAACGCGGCGGTCGCGGCGGATGCGGTTCAGCGCCGCCGCGACCGCCGCGAGCTCCGAACGGTCCGCGTTCCAGAAGCGGACCGAGACGCCGATCACGGGCGCGGGCTTCTCCGCGGCCGCAGCAGCCGAAGCGCCGCCGGCGGGATCGCCTGGCGCTTCCCGCTCCGGGCCAGAGGCGCCGGCCGCCGCGGCCGCGCCGCCGCGTTCGCTCGCGGCAGCCGGCGCCTCTTCCGGCGCTGCGGGGGCGGGCGTGCGCAGCGGCAGGCCCATTACCGGGTCCGGGACCACGTCCACCGGGGCGCTCAGTCCCATCCGCCTGAGCAGTTCGGCCGACTCCCGGTCGCGGACCGAGACGTAGGCACAGCGGGCAAACGCGCGGCGGATCGGCCCGAAGAAGGCCCTGCTCCCAACCGGACCGATGCCCTGGGAGTAAATGAAGGTCGGCTTGCCGAGCCACTGGGCCAGCTTGATGATCGCCAGGTAATAGGGAATCGTCAGCTTGCCGGTGGCGTCCTGCAGCAGGCTGCCGCCGCCGCTGATGAGTCCGTCGCTGCCGCGAATGGCGGACAGCACCTCCCCGAGCTTCATCCGGTTGACGGCTTCCACGCCGTACAGCTTCTTCGTCCACTCCGGGTCGCCGGACAGCACGACCGGCTCGACGGAGATCCCCGCCTGCTCCGCTTCCTCGGCGAGAGCGAGGAGGATCGATTGCAGCACCGCCTCGTCGCCGCTGTTATGAAAGCCGTAATAGCCCGACAGCACTAACCGGCGAACGGTTCCGACCATTTCCGCCAACCCCTCGCTGCCAGATTCCAGAGCCCGATGAGGACGAACCCGATGACCACGCCGAACAAGAGGCCGTAGCCCACCCGGATCGCCGAAATGTAGATCGGGGTATGCAGGTGAGTGAAGGTCCCGACCATATCCACTTGACCGATGACACCGAACAGGAAGATCCACAGACCCGCCGGCTTCCGGTAGCGCAGCCAGAGATAGGCGCCGAGGATGAAGAGCGGGTGTCCGATCAGGAATTCCTTCGTCCGCGGACGGACGCCGAGGACGTTCTCCAGGAAGGAGCGGAAGACCATCTCCCCGCCGCTTACCTGCCCTTCATTGCCGGTCCGGGAGATGTAATAGTAGAGGACGCCTACGATCAGAACGGCGGCCACGACCCATAGTACGGTGATCGGCGATGCGAGCAGCTTCTTCAGCTTGCGCACCCGCTCGCCATTCCCCAGCCCTTCGCTGAACAGCAGCAGGTAGACGCCTACGATCACGACTGGCAGAAAGCCCAGGAGCTTGACCCCGGTAAACTGGTTCAGCAGCAGGTTGAATGTGATGTCGTTAAGAAGCCCGACGACGTAGAACGCTCCGATGAGCGAAAAGAGCGTCGCACGCAGGAACACGTTCGTCACCGCGCCGCTGGCTGCCTCTGCCAGCCGCGACTTCTTCAGCCAGCGGATCGCCAGGATCATCGCCAGGCTGGCGGAGCTGATCCCGGCGCCCAGGGCGAGTAGCTTGTACAACGTTACCGGCGAAAGCGAGTAGAGCCCGGCGCTGCCGACCAGCCCGATCGCGAAGATCGGAAGCGCCCAGGTGGAGAAGAACGCGGCGACCAGCAGCGTGACGAGAGCGACAGCGCCCGCGGCCACAAGCGGCTTGAGCACGGAGTGGAGCGGGCTCTCCGTATAGGTGAATCGGGCGGCCGGTCCTTGGTCCGTCCGGTAACCTGCATCCGCGATCCGCGAGATCGCTCCGTCCTTCCCTTGAAGCGAGCGATAGAGGGCCGCCAACGGGTCCGTTATCGTCGCCTTGTCGACGTTGCGGTAAGCGCGGGCGTTGAGGAAGACGAGGCGAATATTGCGGTCTTTTACCGCCAGCACGAAGCGGTCGGAGACCGATTTGATCCGGTTGTCCAGATCCTTCGGGCTGAGTGTCGGGGACAGCTTGTCGGCATCCGCCTCCGTGAAGGAATGGGCGCGCAGCACATTGTAGTGCAGCTTGGCGGCGAGAGTTCCCAGGCCCGCCGGCGTCTTCACCAGCTCGACGGAGGCGAGTCCGATCCGGTACTTGTCCAGCAGCGCGGCGAAATCCTTGATATGGTCGTCGTCTCCGACTCCGTAGCCGGGAACGTAATCGCCTTCCACGATCATCGTGCGGGCGCCGGCCGCGGCATAAGTGGACAGAATCCGATCCATGTCCGCTGCCGCGTAGGGCCGATGGCGATTCGAAATCCGCGGCACGATCCGGAACCCTTGCGCCTTCAACTGCTTGAGCGCGATGGGGTCGGGCCCGAGCGGCTTGAGCGAAACCTCATCCGAAGAAGCTTTGATGACCATCCCCGGCCGGCCCTGATAATTCCACTCTGCCGTAGTCAGGTTGTAACGATGGAACCAGTATTCGAGCTGCGGCTGAAGCTTCGCCCGCGCCGCTTCATCCGTGAACAGCAGATAGGTGTTGTTCTCCCGCGGCGATGAAAGGTTGCCGTTCAAGAGCGACACGTCCTTCTCCGTGAACAGATCGATCCGCCGGGCCAGCTGCAGCTCGCTCAAGGTCGTCTCATAAACGGCCACCGAGCGAATGCCCGCCTTTTTCATTTCCTCCAGCTGCCCGGAGACGAAAGTCTGCGGGTCATCCTTATACGCGCTGATCTCGAGGATATCCCGATAATCCATGACAAACTCCACGTTCTTCGTAGAACGCTCCGTCTCTATCCGCGCATAGGCGAGCGGAAGCGAGGCCACGAGGCCAAGCGCCACCAGGATCCACAACCCCTTAAGAGCGAGTCGGTTCCATTTTGCGTACCCTTTCACCCTGTCCAACTCCTGTTCCATTCATTTTCGGCAAAAGGGTCAGCTTGGGCAAGCGGTAAGCTCCCTGCCCGTCAAGAGGACCCGTGGTTCGCTCCCGGAGAGCGCAATCAGCCGATGACCCGGTTGAGATTATGGAACTGCACCTTCCCGCGATTCTCAGGCGTCGACGCGGGCCATGACCGCTTCGGACAGCGCGGCGAGGCGCTCTCTGGAATTCTCAGCCGAGGTCCCCTTGACCGCAAAATACACCTTGATCTTAGGCTCTGTGCCGGAGGGGCGCAGCGTGAACCAGGACCCGTCGGACAGCACGTACTTGAGCACATTTTCCTTGGGCAGCCCGCCAATGCCCTGGGAGTAATCCAGCACCTCCGCGACCGCCGCTCCTTTCACGGCCTGCGGCGGATTGAAACGCCAGTCTTCCATGATGCCGCGGATCTTCTCCAGCCCTTCCTTGCCCTTCATGGTGCGCGATTCCAGCTTCTCCAGGAAGTAGCCGTACTCGTCATACAGCGAGAGCAGCACATCGTAGAGGGTCTTGCCCTGCTTCTTGTAATAAGCCGCCGCTTCGCTGATCAGCATCGAGGCGACGACTGCGTCTTTGTCGCGGGCGTAGTTGCCGGCGAGATAGCCGTAGCTCTCCTCATAGCCGAACAGGAAGGTGTGGCTCTTCGTCGCGTCGAATTCGGTCATCTTCTCGCCGATGTATTTGAAGCCGGTGAGGGTGTTGATGACCTCGACTCCGAAGCTGCGGGCGATCACCGCGCCCATCTCGCTCGTGACGATCGTCTTGATGACCGCGCCGTTCGCCGGGATGGCGCCGCGGTCTTTGAGGCTGCTGAGCAGATAGTGCACCATGATCGCTCCCGACTGGTTGCCGGTGAGCACGTTGTACTCGCCGGAAGCGTCGCGGACGACCGCGCCCATCCGGTCGCAGTCCGGGTCGGTGCCGATGATCAGGTCGGCGTCGATCTTCTTGGCCAGCTCCACGGCCAGGGTAAAGGCTGCCCGTTCCTCCGGATTGGGCGATTTCACCGTGCGAAAAAGCGGATCCGGCAGCTCCTGCTCCGGCACCACATGCACCTGGGTAAAGCCGATCTCCTTGAGAGCGCGGCGGACGCTCAGGTTGCCGGAACCGTGCAGCGGAGTGTAGACGATCTTGACTTTGTCTCCCATCTCCTTGGCCGTCTGCGGGTTCGGGCTGACCGCAGTCACGGCTTGAATGAATTTCTTATCCATCTCTTCGCCGAGCCAATGGAGCAGGCCCTTCCCTTCCGCTTCGTCGCGGGAAATCCGCTTCACCGAGGCGAAGGTGTCCAGCTTGCCGATCTCCGTGATGACAGCCGTCGCCGCTTCCGCGACGATCTGTCCGCCGTCCGGGCCGTACACCTTGTAGCCGTTGTACTCGGGCGGATTATGGCTCGCCGTCACCACGATGCCGGCGGACGCCCCGATCTCGCGGACCGAGAACGACAGCTCCGGCGTCGGGCGCAGGCTCTCGAACAGATGCGCCTCGATTCCGTTCGCCGCCAGCACGAGCGCCGCTTCAAGCGCAAACTCCGGCGATTTGTTGCGCGAATCATAGGCGATTACGACAGAATGAGAACGGCTCTTGTCCTGCAGCAGGTAACGCGCCAGCCCCTGGGAAGCGCGGCCGACCGTATAGGCGTTCATCCGGTTCGTCCCGGCTCCGACCACGCCGCGCATGCCGCCCGTCCCGAACTCCAGGTCGCGGTAGAAGCGGTCTTCCATTTCCTTCGCCTGCTCGCGGATCAGCTCAAGCTCCCGCTTTGTCTCTTCGTCGCCTTTTTCCAGCCAACGCTGATATTCTGCAATTACCCGTTCATTTTCTGCCATCTTGTTCTTCCTCCTTAAGCAGCCGCAGAGAAAACCGAACCGGTTCCCAGGCTGGTCGTATGTAGGGAGTTGCGCCAAAATTACGTATCTCAATCTTCTCGCCGATTGCCAAATGTGGAGCTGCGCCTACCTTACAAGTCTTGATTTTCCTGTTGCCTGCCTGCTTTGGGTACGTTCTTCTCGTATTCTTCCGGTATGTTATTCAGCGCAGCTTCTAGGTTATTCAGCGGGTCGATCGGCCAGTGCAAACATCAATTCTCCCTCGGCTACAATGCGGTCTCCAACCTTGGCAACTCCCTGACCCTTGCCGATGGAGCCCTTGAAGCGGGTTACCGTCATTTCCAGCGTAAGCGTATCCCCCGGAAAGACTTGCCCGCGAAAGCGGAAGTTGTCAATCCCGGCGAGCAGCCCCAGCTTGTTCTTGTTCGCCTCCAGCTGCAGCAAAGCGACTGCTCCTACCTGAGCGAGCGCCTCGGCGATCAGCACGCCCGGCATGACCGGATAGCCCGGGAAATGTCCGGCGAAGAACGGCTCGTTGACCGTCACATTCTTGAGTCCCACCGCCCGCTTGCCTTCCTCCACCTCCAAAATGCGATCCACGAGCAAGAAAGGATACCGATGCGGAATGATATCCTGAATCTGCTGAGCATTTAACATTGAGCAGTTGTCCCCTTTCCGAAATGTTCCGATTTCAAAATCCGTATTTCCGATTTAAGAGCGAACGCGAAAGCTCTTGTCCCGATTATAAGGGCCGCGCCCGGCCAGGCAAGAGACTTGCGTCCCAGGCCCCTTGTCTAAATTTCCAAATTTCAGAAGGGAGCAAGGTTGCTCATCGAGGCATGCCTTCATGCCGCGGTTACCGCTTCTGCTCCAGCTTCTCCTTGCTCCCGATGCCGGATACGCGAAACAGGGCTTTCCCTTTTTTATCTTCCTCATTGACCCGCTTGACCGATACGGCATAGATCAGCGTAGTCACGAACGAGAAAGCGATGACCACCCACAGGAACGTAATCGCATGGTTTACCCTGATGACGATCAGTAAAATGGCGACATAAAACAGCACCGTGGTCAACTTCCCCATCGCGTTGGCCGGGACGGTTTTCTTGCCCCGCACCTTGAAGAAGACCGCCGCAACGATCATGCCGGCATCGCGAAAGACGACGGCCACGGCAGCCTGCCAGGGAATCCAGCGGATGTACAGAAACGAGAAAACGACCGTAAGCATCATCAGCTTGTCTGCGAGAGGATCGAGCAGCGACCCGAGCTCGGTAACCTGCCGCCGCTTGCGGGCGATGTATCCGTCCAGCACATCGGTGAGACCTGCGAGCAGCATGATGAGAAACGCCGGCTGGACGTGTCCGCTGAGGAAGACATAGAGATACACGGGAATCAGCAGAAAACGCAAAAATGTCAAGACATTGGGCAATGTCAAAGGTCTGCTCTCCTCATTGAAGGATTTCCATCCCTTCATTATACCTAGGAAACGCCGAAAAAAAAACTCCCTTTGCAGGGAGCGGGCATCAGGGAGCGAAAACGAGGTCAAAGGCATGTCTCCAGGTGTTCCACTTCCAGATATCGGACATCGGTGCTTTTCCCAGATAGACATAGCCGATCGCCATTCCGGCAAAAAGAGCGATCACGCAAAGAAAGGGGATCGAGATCCGGAGCCAGCGCTTATACCGTTTCTTTTTGCGCGATTTGATCGGGTTGCCGGGCGGCTTCGTCTTCTTGCCGGATTCCGGCCGGGGCGAATCCTCATGGCTCTGAGCGGCGGTTGCTTGGCTCTCCCCGTTTGGCTGCATGGCGGCCTCCTTCCTCATCAACCTCGGAGGTTATTGGCGAGGTTCATCATGGTGTCTGCGGACGACAGGGCCCGCGCATTCAATTGATAGGCCCGCTGGACGAGCAGGAGATCGGACATCTCATCGGACATCGACACATTGGACTGCTCCAGCCAGCCCTGGCGGATTCCAAGCGGTGCATCCACCGTCCTCCCCGGCGAGCTCGCGTCGAAATCGGCAGGCACCGCGTCGCGCACCACCTGCACCGTGGCATTGTCCATATCCCGCGGGACGATGAACAAATTATTCCCGATCTGCTGCAAAAATTGCGGCTTCACGGCCACGTTCAGCTTGATCTGGTCAATCTTGACCGTCGCGTTGGGGTTGCCGGCCGGATGCGCCGTCACGGTTCCATCCGGCGAGACCTGCATCTCATACCCGACCGGAATCCGGATCGATCCGTTCTTCCCTTGGACCGGGTAGCCTTCCTTGGTTGTCAACGTGAGCATGTTCGGATCGCCGCCCAAAGCCGTAAGCTGAAAGCCCCCGTCCCGAGTATACGCGATCTGGCCGTTCGCTTCCACCTGGAACAGCGCATCCCCCTCCACCGAGAGGTCGGTGCTGACTCCGGTCTCCTTCAGCGAGCCCTGGGTAAGGTCGTACTGGACCTGGCTGACGCGGCTGCCCCAGCTCTGCACATAGCCGAGCGGAGACAAGCGCCCCGTCTGCTGGAAGCCCTGCGGCTGCTGCTTGACGTTCATCAGAATATCGGAGAAATTGACGTCCTTGCGCTTGTACCCCGTGGTATCCAAATTTGCCATATTGTCGGACAGGATGTCAAGCTTTTGCTGCAAAGCGGTCATGGAAGTCATCGAGGAGATCAGAGAAGCGTTCATCGTCCGTTACACCTTCCCTACTTCATTGACAGCCTTGTCCAGGCTGCGGTCATAGTATTGAACCATCTTCTGGTTAGCTTCATACGCGCGCAAAGCCGTGTTCAGCTCGACCATGGACTGCGCGGGGTCTACGTTCGACTGTTCCAGATACCCCTGGCGAAGCACCGCCTGATGGGTATCGACGAGATTGCCCAGCTCGGCGTTGCGCGCTCCGTTCTGGTCGGTCAGCGCCGCTACGGTTCCTTCGTCGCCCGGGTTCACCCGGTAGACACCGTTCCCCTCGCGCACGAGGCGGTTGGGGTTATCCACCCGGCTGAGCAGGATGCCGAGCGGTTGGCCGGCCGCATCAACGAGCGGCTGACCGCTCACCGGATCGAGGAAGCGTCCGTCCGCCATGGCCGTCACGCTGGTCAGGGTTTGTCCGGTGGCCGGATTCACGAGCTTGACCGGCTGGCCGTTCAGGCCGAGCACCTTATCCCCTTCGGGGGTCACAAGCTCGCCCGTCTCATTTACCGCGAAATTGCCGCTGCGGGTGTAGCGCGTCTCCCCTTGCGGACTCTGTACCGTAAAGAACAGCTGCTTCTGGAACACGCGGTCTCCTGTGTTCGGATCGAACGCCATTCCCCGGCCGTTGAAATCGAGGCCGTTCTCCTGGATATCGGAGGCGATGGCGAAATCGAAGCTGTTCTTCGTCTCCTTCAAGTCTCCCTGAACGTAGAGGGAAGGGTCTTCCTCCGCCAGCACGCCGGTGTTCATGCGGCCGATCGTTCGCGACGCGCCGCCCGCCCCGGGCTGTCCGCTCGTAAGCGCGATGAGCATCTCCGGGAAGGACCGGGAGATGGCGTTCACCTGCTTGTAGCCGGGCGTATTCAGGTTGGCAATGTTGTTCGTGATCGTATCATGCTTGCGCTGCTCGGCAATCATACCCGCAGCTGCCGTATAGAGTCCTCTGATCATGCTCTCACCTGCTTGTCCTTCATTAGAATTACAGCCGCTCCGCGGCGTTCACTGGCGGGCGCTTGCGCGCCCCTTGTCCAAATTGTCGAGCATGATGCCCGTTCCCTTGACGACGCAGTGCATCGGATCCTCGGCGATCAGCACGGGGACCAGGAGCTCCTGGCTGAGCAGCTGGTCGAAGCCGTGCAGGAGAGCGCCGCCTCCGGTCAGAATGATGCCCTTGTCGATGATATCGGCTGCGAGCTCGGGCGGTGTCCGTTCCAGGACGGTCTTGGCCGATGCGACGATGGACGAGACCGGCTCGAGCAGCGCCTCGCGCACCTCCTCGGAGGTGATCGTCACCGTCTGCGGCATGCCGCTGACCATGTCCCGCCCGCGGATATCCATGTGCTTGTCCACCAGCCCCGGGCTGACCGTCCCGATCCGCACCTTGATCTCCTCGGAGGTGCGTTCGCCGATCAATAGCTTGTACTTGTTCTTGATGTACTTCATGATAGCGGCGTCGAACTTGTCCCCCGCGACCTTGAGGGAGGAGGAAGTTACGATGTCGCCCATGGATATGACCGCCACATCCGTCGTTCCTCCGCCGATGTCCACCACCATGTTGCCGCTGGGCTGGAAGATGTCCATTCCAGCCCCCACCGCAGCCGCCTTCGGCTCCTCTTCGAGAAACACCTCGCGGGCTCCGCCCTTCTCGGCCGCTTCCCGAATGGCCTTCTGCTCCACGCTCGTCATGTTCGTCGGTCCGCAGATGAGAATTCGCGGGCTGCGGAACCAGGATTTGCCGCCGATCTTGGCGATAAAGTACTTCAGCATCATCTCGGTGACCTCGAAATCCGCGATCACCCCATCCCGCATCGGCCGGATGGCGACGATGTTGCCGGGGGTCCTTCCCACCATCTTCCGGGCCTCTTCCCCGACGGCGAGAACCCGTTTCGTCTGGCTCTCGATGGCCACGACCGACGGCTCATCGAGCACAATTCCCCGGCCCTTCACATAAATCAGCACGTTGGCCGTGCCCAGGTCAATCCCGATATCCTTGCTCAACATCCCGCTCCTCCTCGAACCGTCCGCTCCTCGAATAGAAGGCTGCGCCAAACCGCTCTTTCCTATTGTATCGGTGCGCAGAATCCTTTTGCTTATACAAAATTCTCTATAAAAATAAAAAATCCTTCTTTTTCCGATTCTGCGCGGTCCGAACACGAGAGCGGATGCTGGCAGGAAGAATCAGGAATTAGCGGATACGAGTTGTTCTTGATTTTTGGTTCTCGGGGACTTCTTGTATTTGATCTTGGTCGCCTCTCCTCCTCTCAGGTGGCGGATCGATTTGTGGTACTCCAGGATGTTTTTGACCTGGTTCGCGAGATCGGGATTGATGTCGGGGAGCCTCTCCGTCAGGTCTTTGTGTACGGTGCTCTTGGAAACGCCGAACTCCTTCGCGATGGTGCGAACCGTGTGTTTCGTCTCCACGATGCAGCGTCCGATCTTGATGGTTCGTTCTTTGATGTAATCGTGCACTCGCCTCGCCTCCTCTATTCCAGATGGAATTGGTACATTATATGAGGGGCGGGCCAAGATATGCTGTGTTCGTACAACGAATTGGCGGGGATTGTCCTTGCGCGGCGCGGGTTTGAAGAATCCCCGCGGTTATGCGCTCAGTCACAGGATTGTGGCGAAAAGAGTGCCTTTGATCATCCCTACGCCCTTCTTTTTTTGAGATGGGAGCCGAGCAGGGTTCCGGTCCATTTGTTTTTGGAACACGCTATGCTTATTAACCATGCACCAACGATAGCTACCAAGAATTCACCCAAGATAAAAATAGATATCCCCACCATATTCCCTTCTCCAACCTGAATATATCTATAATACTTCAGAATTAAGGGATGAATTAAGTATATGCCAAATGAGTATTTACTGAGTTGAGATATAAGTCGGGATAAGCCTCCCTGTTGTTCGTTGAAGCTATAAAAAATAAAAGCAAGAACCATCAGCAATCCGATTGATAGAGTATTTAATAATAGCCAACCATAATCAAACGCCGAAGAAGCTGCCCACTTATTTAATACAAAACCTCTATAACATATTTGCGCATAATATATGCCAATCACAGCCCATAATAGCAACAAAAGAATGCTAAGTCCCTTATTTCCGAGTGCAATCGCTTTTATCCTGTGAAAATGAACCCCGAAAAACGCCCCAAGAAAGTAATAAAATAGATACGAAATAAATAAGCTCCCAGTCTTATGGAATATATTGGGTATATTATGGATATTGACTATGTAATATCTATTCAAATAGACATAAGCGATTTGACATAAAAATCCGACAATAACCCAAAGCAAGGCGCGGTCTTTAAACACCTTTGTATTCAATAGTTTAATAAAGAATGGAAATAAAACAGTGAACTGGATAATCACCAGCATATAGTATAAATGGGTGTGTGCCGAGCCAGTAAGTACTGCCTTGATATAATTAACGGCGATTGTCTTAGAATCGGAAATGGAGAGCTTATTGAAGTTATCAACAATAAAATAGATGAAGGAAAATAATAAATAAGGAACCGCAATATCCCAAATTCTCTTTTTATAAAACGAGACTCCTTCCTCCAATAAACTAAATTTTTGACCATAATATCGATAAAACAAAACAAATCCACTTACAAATATAAATACCGGCACCGCAAAAGAGGCTTGGCTGTAAATCAAGTAAAAGAACTTATAAGTGAAAGAGTAGGGGGAAAAGTAATTCAATGCGTCACCAGTTGTATGTATCAAAACTACAGATAAAATGCTTATCATTCTAACGAAATCCAATTCCTCGATGTGCTCTTTCACAAGATATCGAACTCCTCATACTGTCTGAAATCCTTCATTGCCATCATAACAGACTTCATGAATGGACACTATTAATTGTTCATGTTCTGATCTTTTAAAAAACAGGCCGCTCCCCCAGCCATCCAAAGATGGTCGAGGAAACAGCCTGTTTCCCTATGCCCCGGTCAGCCGGCAAGCAGCACCGACATCGCGTTTCCGGCATCGAGCCGAAAGGAAGCCGCCTTTCGCCCCCGCAGGTTCAGCACGACATCCACCGCTTCCGCGCTGTCGTTGAACAGGACGGCTCCGACGGTACCGTCCGGGTTCCGCGCGGCGACCGATCGCAGCGCGTCTATGGGCGCCGTGCAGTCAATCCGCCGGGCGCCCGGGCGGATTACCTTGCTGAAGTGAGCCAAGGCGTAATAGTCGAGCGTATACTCGAGCTCCCCGGTCTGTTGGTTGATCCTCACGATGCCGCGGCAGGTGCTGCGTCCGAAGCCGGGCACCGTCGGACCGTTGTTCTCGTCGAGCGCCATATTCCAGAGAATGAAGGACTTGCTGTGGTTGCGCAGGATCTCGATCCCCATCCGCATGACATGGGAGAAGGCCCGCTCGAACGGAGGAATCCATTCTCCTCCCGACCCTTCGGTGAAATGCACTTCCTTGTCCGGATAAGCCTGCGCCACCCGGCTCTGGGCAGCCGGCTCTCCATTGTACCAGTGCCAGGCCACTCCGTCCACATCCGCGCCCGCTTCTTCCAGTACGGTGAGGGGATAGTCCGGACGATCCCAATTGTGGTCGTAGCAGAGGATCTTCGCAGCAAGCTTCTGCCGGCGGAAGGCCGGCTTCAGATGCTCGCGGATAAACTCCGCCTGCGCCTCCGGCGGCATGAGCATGCCGGGATAGTGCGGCGGCACGAACAGGGCTTCGTTCTGCGGAGTTACTGCGTACACGGGCAGCCCCGCCTTGCCGTAGGCTTCCACAAACCGGACGAAATATTCGGCGTACGCCGGATAATACTCCGGCTTCAGCTCGCCGGTGATCATCGAGCCGCTCGTCTTCATCCAGCCCGGCGCGCTCCAAGGGGAGGCGAACAATTTAACATCCGGGTTGATCGTCAGCGCCCGCTTCAGGAGAGGGATGATATCCTCCTCGTCATGGGCAATGGAAAACCTCTGCAGCTGCGGATCGGCCTCCCCTTCCGGAACATCGTCGTAGCTGTAGATGGTTCGGGCAAAGTCGCTCGCCCCCATCGGATTGCGCAGGACGGATAGGCCAATGCCCTTCTCCGGATGGAACAGCTTCTCCATGAGATCGTTCCGCACGTCCTCGCTCAGCACCTGATGGATCAGGTAAGCGGCCGAATCAGTGAAAGACGCGCCGAAGCCATCCACCTCTTGATGCGTCACCCGGTCGTCCAGCTCAACCGGGAGCGGAACCGCCGCCGAAGCCGCGGTTTCACCCGAAGTCGGGCTCAGCCGAACGAGCAACTCTCCCTCTCCCCGGGATTGATACAAGATGGGTTCCTTCATAGAAGGTCCACTCCTCCTCGATTGCGTTCTCTTTATTTGATCATTTGATCCGGATTTGATCCCGGCTTTTACTTGATCCCGAGCTTCGCCTTGTTCTCCTTCATCTTCTCGCTGCGCGCCTCTGCGATCTTGCTCCAGTTGTTTTCCGTCAGGAATTTCTTGTAGGATTCGAGCGTGTTGTTGAACGCCGCCTCGTCCTTGGCGCGGACCATGCTGACCAAGGCGGTGCTCCAGTTCGCATTGATCGCGCTGAGCGCGCGCGCTTCCGGGGTTCCGGGAGCCGGATTGGTATTCTCCAGGATAAAATGCGGCTTCAGCTTGCCCTTGCCCCACTCCTGCATCTGCTTGATGGAATCCAAGAACGCATCCTGGCTGAGCGCCTTGTAGCGGTCATGGCCGAAGAACATGAACTCGCCCATGCGGTACTCTTTTTTGAATTTGTCCGCGTCTTTCAGCTGCAGCTCCTTGATGGCCGGCAGGAAGGATACGGTCTTGTCGGCGTTAACCTGGTAGGTTTCCCCTTCGATGCCGTAGTTCATCAGCATCTGTCCTTCCTCGCTGAGCAGGTAGGTGAAGATTTGGATCGCCTTGGCCGGGTCCTTGCAGTCCTTGGTAATATAGCTGATCATCCAGCCGGAGATGCCGGACTGGTTGAGCGTCGGAGCGTTGCCGACCGTGCTCTGCGGCCCGTCCACAGCGATGTATTCCTTGCCGGGGTTGGCGCTCATAAAGATCTGCAGGTTGCCGCCCTGCTGCGGAGTGCCGGACAGGAAGATCGTCGCATACTTTCCGGATTTAACCTTCTCTTCAAAAGCCGTATTATCGTCGGCGAAGCTGTCGTCGCTGATGTTGCCGGCGCGGTACACTTCGTTCAGCGTCTTCACCCAAGAGAGATAGTCGGCGTCGAGGTTGCGGTCGTAAAACTTGCCCTCTTTGTCTTCCAGGGGAACACCGAGATAATCCTGCAGCACGTCGCCGAGAGAACCGGTTCCTTCCCCGATGGAATTGAAGCCGAACGGAAGCAGATTCGGGAACTTGCTCTTGATCAGCGACATCGCGCTCTTGAATTCTTCCTGCGTCTTCATCGGAGGCTTGCCGACGGCTTCATAGACATCCTTGCGGATGATGAAGGCGGTGGTCGCCGGAATGTTACCGCTTTCGTAATCTGCCTGGGTATTGGAGTAGTTCGGGTAACCGTAGGTTTTGCCGTCCGCTTGCTTGAACCAGTTCATCGTATCCTGGGCTGCTGCTTTGTTGAAATAAGGGTCGTATTTTTCCGCGAGATCGTTAAGCGGCAGAGCCCAGGTCGAAGCCTTCTGGGCAACGGAGGAGTTCCCGTCGAAGATGGTAATCAGATCCGGTTTATCGTTGCCGGCAAAGATCGTGTTCAGCTTCGTGTCGTCCCCGGTAATGAACTTGATGTTGATTTTCAGATCCTTCTTGATCTTCTTGGTCACCACATCGTTGCCGAAGTCGGTGTTCCACCAATCGGCGTTTACGTACCAGGTAAGCTCGGTCGATTCCTTCTTGTCGAGTTTCCAGGCCGGTTCTTCCGCGTTCGGAGTATACCTTCCTTCGAGAGAAACTTCCTTCCCCTTGCCGTCAGCGGATTTTCCACCCGTGCTGCAACCGCTTACAACCAATGCCGTCGCCAGCATCGCGGAGATGAACGCCGCTCCTTTTCGGCCATACCATGCGTTCAACTTGCTCATTGACTTTGCCCTCCCTTTTCTTGGTCCAGGCGCCGCCTATTCCTTCACGGCCCCCAGCATCATGCCTGAGATGAAATACCTTTGAAGCAATGGATAAACCACAACAATCGGCATCGTGGTGATGACAATCGTCGCGAGTTGAACCCCTTTGGTGGTGGTCTCAATGACGGCCGAGCCCGCTGTGCTCTGCATGGCCTGGGTCTGCGACTGGACGATGATCTCATAGAGCATCATCTGCAGCGGATAGAGCGCCTGGTCGGTTATGTACAGCTTGGTCGTCATGAAGTCGTTCCATTGGCCCACTCCGTTAAACAAGGCAATCGTCGCCATGACCGGCATGGACAAGGGAATGAAGATGCTGAGGAAAATCCGCCAGTCGCCCGCACCGTCCATCTTGGCCGATTCTTCGAGCGAATCGGGAACATTCCGGAAGAAGTTCATCAGGATGACGACGTCGTAATAGCTGAAGAGCGCCGGAATGATGTAGACCCAGAAGCTGTTCAGGAGCCCGAGTGACTTTATGAGCAGGTAGGTCGGAATCATCCCGCCGGAGAAGAACATCGTGATGACGCCCATTGCCACATACAGCTTGCGGCCGCGCAGATTCTTCTTGCTGAGGGCGTAGCCGACCATCGCGCAGAAGAAGACGTGCGTCGCGACGCCGAGGACCGTCTTGGCCACAGAGATGAAGAAAGCTTGGTAGATGTTGTTGTCGTTGAATACAGCCCGGTAGTTCTCAAGCGAGAGTTCCTGCGGCCAGAAAATGAATCCGCCTTCCGCCAGCGCGCGTCCCGAGCTGAACGAGGAAATGACCACATTCCAGAGCGGAACAACGATGATGATCGTGACCAGAAGCAGCAGCGCGACATTGACAGCGTTGAAAACCCGGCCGTCCACATCCTGCTTTCGCAGCTTGGCATTCATAGGTAACCCCCTTTTCTATAGCACGGATTGGTTGTCGTTCAGCTTGCCGGTGACCTTATTGGCCAGGAGCAGCAGGATGACCGATACGATGGACACGCCGAGCCCTACGGCGGTGGCGTAGGAGAAATCTCCTTGCGTCATCCCCATCCGATACACATACGAGTTGATGACTTCGGCCTTCTCCCGGTTCTGCGAGTTCATGAGCACGAGCGTCTGGTCGAGGTTGGAACCGAACAAGCCGCTGATCGTCAGGATCAGGTTCAGGCTGATGATCGTCTTCATGTTCGGGATGGTGATATGCCAGATCTGCCGCAGCCGGCTCGCCCCGTCTATCTTGGCCGCTTCGTAGTAGGCGGGGTCAATCTTGGCCATTATTGCCAGATAGAGGATTGTCCCCCAGCCCGCTTCCTTCCAGATGTCGGAGAGAGTGGCGATCCACCAATACTTGTTCGCGTCAAGCAGAATGTTCTGCGGCTTCGAGATCAAACCCAGGTCAAGGAGGAACTGGTTGAACAGCCCAGTAGTGGAGAACCAGGTGATCAGCATGCCTCCGAGCACAATCCAGGACAGAAAATGAGGCAGGTACGAGATGGTCTGCACGATCTTCTTGAACCGTCCGGCGGACAATTCGTAGATCATGACGGCGAGGATGATCGGCACTACAAAGCCGATAGCCAGCTTAAAAAAGCTGATGCCGAGCGTATTGATGACCGAATCCCAGAAGTATTTGTCCTCCAGAATGATGCGGAAATTCTCCAGTCCCACCCAAGGGGCCGTATCCAACGTGTCGATGACGGTATATCTCTTGAAGGCGATTGAGAGCCCGTAGATCGGAATGAAGCTGAAGATGATCATGAACAGTACGCCTGGCAAAACCATCGCCTGCAAACCCCACTGGCGTCCAAAATCGACCCAGAATTCCTTGAACCTTCGGCCTCTCGTCTTCTTTGCCGCGACCGGCAGCGGTTCCGGATTCACCATTTTTTGTTCGACTCCTTTCCGTTTCCATAAAAACGTTTTTATTTCAGTGAAAAAAAGAAACCGCCAGCCCTTTCCTGGCCTTGCCTAAGCGAGCAAGGCTGCACCAACAGCTTCTGTCTTGCCTTCTTCATACCGTTTCGTTTGGCCTGGCGATCTTCACCTGGGTGCTGCTTCGCACAACCAGCTCCCCTGCCAGCTTCTGCAAGGTACCGGGCTTTGGGTTCTGGATGAGCCCCACCAACTGCTCCACAGCCAGGACGCCCTGCCGGGCGATCTGGTTGCGGACCGTCGTGAGCGGCGGCGAATAATACGGGGCAATGTCGATATCGTCGAAGCCCATCACGCTTATATCGTCCGGAACGTGGTACCCGGTGGCCTTCAAGGCTTGAATGCAGCCTATGGCGCTGAGGTCGTTGCCGGCGAGGAAAGCGTCCGGCAGCTTGTCGGGATGCTGGTACAGGAACTGCTTCACCGCATTGTACGAGCCCTCTTCTTCAAAAAAGCCCTGCAGGATGAAGTCCTGATCGATGGGCAGCCCATAATCGCGGAGCGCCGCCAGATAACCGTCGCGCCGCTGGATGCTATCATACATAGTGTCTACGCCAGCGATGTAAACGATCTTGCGATGGCCGAGGCTGATCAGATAGCGTGCCGCTTCATATCCGGCCACGTAAGAGTCGAAGATGACGCTGCCCATATGCTCCCTCTCCAGAGGGCGGTCGAGAAAGACGGTCTTGATGTGATCCTTCTCCATGAGAGCGATGTCATTATCGTCCACACGCAGCTCCTCGTAGATGATAACCCCGTCCACGCGCCGGCCCAGGATGTTGTTCATGATGACCTGCTTGTCGGTAGTCACGAAGATGTTCAGCCCGTAGCCCAAGCGTTCACATTGCCGCGCCATGGACTCCACCAGCTTGTAGAAGTACGGGCCTGATACGCTCGTCGTGAAGAAGCCGAGCATATGCGTCTTCCCGGACTTCAACTGCTTGCCGTTCAGATTCGGCACATACCTGAGCCGCTTCGCGACCTCAAGCACATGCTTCTTCGTTTCGGGATTCAACACGTCCACATCGTTCAGGGCGTTGGACACGGTTGAGATGGATACTCCCGCTTCTCTTGCCACATCCTTTATAGTCACTCTCGCCATGAACAGCCCCTCATATTTAAAACGTTTTTATCGACAGTTGTAAAATAACATAAAAGCGCTTACAGTTCAACCCCATTTTGAAAATTTACCTGTATCACGTCAACAGCCGCTTCTGCGCGCGGTATTCCAGCGGCGTCACGCCCTCCATCTCGCGGAAAATTCGGGTGAAATGCTTGGCGTTCTCGAAGCCGACCCTGCCACTGATCTCGTAAACCTTGTCGTCGGTAGTCTCGAGCAGCTCCTTCGCTTTCTGAATGCGCAGCTTGCGCAGGTAGGCGACGAAGCTCTCGCCGGTGTATTCCTTGAAGGCTTGGCTGAAATACGTATAGTTCAGCGACACATGGTTGGAGACCATCGCCATGTTCAGGTTGTCCTGATAGTGGGCGCGGACATAATCCAGCGCCTTCTGGATCTCCTTCGGATCGCCGTGGACCGAACGGATCTGCCGGATGTAGTGGTCCGTCCGTTCCAGGAGGCTTTCCACGCTGTGATAATAGTCGTGAAAATGATCGAAATTGTAGATGCTGCCCGCTTCCCGGTAAGGCTTGAGGATCTCGATGGATTCCTCGCCGTAGAGCTGGTAGACCTTGTCGAAGATGAGCTCGTTGATCGCCCGGCTGATCCTCTCCAGATAGCTGATGTCGTACCGGACCACAGTCTTGATGTCGAGGACATGGAGCAGCAGCCGCTTCATCTCGGCTTCCCGGCCCATGCCGAGCATGTTGGCGATCTTGGTCACCTCGTCGATCGGCAGGGTATACGCCTTATCCCGATTCTTGACCGCGCTGTAGGAAATGACGCCGGGCGCGGATTGCAGCAGAAAATAATGCAGAGCCTGCGCCGCTTGCTCATACGCCGCCTTCACCTGCTCCATCCCGGCGGCCCGCTCGCTCACGCCCATCCGCACGGTGAAGAAATTCCGGTCCTGGATCTGGTCCGCCAGGTTCCGGAACAGCTCCTCGCGACGGGTGATGAGAATCAGCCGGTTGTCCTTGTCATAGAAGCGGGTATGCGGCTCGCCTTCCTGGAGCATGCCTTGCAGCAGGCTGTCGATCTTCGTCAAAAGCTCAATGCGGTTGTCCGGCTGACGGGATTCGGAAATCTTGATCAGTCCGACAGAATACCCGTCATCGAGCCAATGCTGGTCGGCTCTTGCCAGATGCTCGCGGATTTCCTCCGGGGTGATCCGGTCGTGGATCAGCACGTAATTGTATTCGCTCGCGATGAAATCCTCCCTCATCCGCTCGGAAAAGAGCGATTTCGCCGCCCACTCGTCCTGACGTCTCCGCTCCGTTTCGAGCCGCGTGAGCGTCTGGAACAGCTCCTCCCGGACGATCGGCTTGAGGAGGTACTCCTTCACCTCATGGCGGATCGCTTCCCGGGCATATTGGAAATCGTCGTGCCCGCTGAGGATGACCACCGCCGGCTTGTCTGGAAATTCCTGAAGCCGGTCGATCAGCTTGATGCCGTCCATGACCGGCATGCGAATGTCGGTGATGACGAGGTCGACGCCCTCCCGGACGGCAAGCCCCAGAGCTTCTTCGCCATCTCCGGCCAGGAAGAACGCATACTGGCCGGGGAATTGGCGCTCAATCATCGCCCTCAGGCCCAGCCGAATGTTCTGTTCATCATCGACGATCAGTAATTTGCGCATCTTGCGGATTTCCTCCGGTCAATATGAGATAAGGCAAAGTCATGATCACGCGGGTGTAGCGGCCTTCCTCGCTCTCCGCGCGAATTCCGTATTCCTTCCCGTAATACATCACGATCCGCTGGTCCACATTGCGCAGCCCGATTCCGCTCCCCTCCCGCTCGGCGGTAGGGATCCGGCTTCGCCGATCCTGGTATTCAGCGTCCTCCATGCGGATCATCAGATTGAGCTCGCGCAGCCGGTCCGGGGTGATGCCGGTGCCGCCGTCCTCGACCTCGATGATCATCTGATCGCCCTGGCCGTAGGCTCTGATGGTGATGGTCAACGGCCCGCTCGCAGCTCCCTCCGCCCCCATGCCGTGCTTGACGGCGTTCTCGACAATCGGCTGCAGCGACATCTTCAACACCTCCTGCTCCAGGAAAGGAGCGGGGATGTCGAGCCTCAGGGCAAGCCGGTCGTTGTAGCGGATATTCATAATGGCGATATAGTTCTGAATGTGGTTGATTTCCTCCTGCAGCCGGACATGATTGCTCGTCCACTTTAAATTATACCTCATCATGCCGCCAAGGGAAGTGAGAGCATCCGACAGGGTATATTGGCCTTCGATCTCGGCCATCATCTTCAGATTTTCCAGCGTGTTGTAGAGAAAATGGGAATCGATCTGGTTGCGCAGGCTCTTCAGCTCCGCCTCCTTGGCCGATGCCTGCCGGTTGACCGCCTCGACGATCAGCTCGTTCATCTTCTTCATCATTTGCCGGAAGTTGTAAGCGAGTTCTCCCACCTCGTCCGTGCCGTTCACCGGGATGTCCACCTGAAAATCCCCCTTGCGCACCCTTTTCATGGAATCGCGCAGGATCTTCAGCTTCTTGAGGATGATGGACTGGAGGAAGTAGGAGATGAGCGAGAGCAGCGCGATCAGAACGATCGTGGCGGCGATGATCGTATTGCGCCAGCGGGTGATTTCCGAGATGGAGCCCTGCATGGAGACGATGTTGAGGACATGCACATCCAGCTTGTCGATCACGGTCTGGATACACAGATAAGGCTGGCCGTTATAGGCAAAAGAGAATTGGGCCTCGTTCTTGCCGCCGTGGGCGGCGAACTGGCTCTTGATCTCGTTGATTCCGATGTCATCGGCGAAGGACGAGTTCTTATTGGCGAACACCTTGCCGTTCCGGTCGATGATCACCATCTGGGAACCCGGGTCCTGCACCTGGCTGAAAATATTCGTGAAAAAGTCCTCCAGCTGAACGCTGAGCTGCATCATCCCGATGTTGATCCCATAGTCATTGTTGATTCCCCTCAGCAGCATTACTAAGGTCTCCGCGGAGTTATAGCTCTGATCGTACCTCTTCGTGATGTCCTTCTCATCCTCGCCGACCTCCCAGCGCACGCTTTCCCCCTGTTTTTTGACCAAGGGTAGCCAGGGCTTGTCCGCGATTCGCTGCTGCTGATAAATAATCGGCCAGAATTCCGGCACGTTCGGATTGTTGGTAAAGACACGAATGGAAAGGGACGGATTGCTGATGGTGAGGTTCAGCAGGTTTTGAAAGGCGAATTCCCGGAAATCCATCAGATCGCTGACTTCCGGTACTTCTGTGTTCTCCAGCATTTTCCTCAGAGACTTGTCCGAGGCGATAATCTGCGCCGTGCTTTCCATTCCTTCCATTTTGTTGAGAATGCTGTTCTTCTCGGTTTGCAGCATGTATTCGGAATTGCGGGTGGCATCGGCGATCTTGCTGGTGTACATCTGATTGAACAAATACCAGGAGAAGATCACGATGGGGATGAGGATGATGATGACATACGAAAAGATCAGCTTGAACTGGATGGACAGCCCGTCGATAAAGCCAAGGAAAAGTTTGATGGGTGATCGGATCGCTCTCGCCATGGTATCCCCGCCTCGGTTCGTGCATCTGCGCGCATCGCTAATGGAATTGCATCAAGCATAACACAGGAACAAGCCCGACATTCCCACGAAGATGAATGTCAGGCTTGCCGCTGCTTAAGCGAATTCTTGCTTACTTGGCCGCTTCCAGCTTCTTCAGGTTTGCTTCGTAATGCGTCTGGCGATATGCATCCACCTTGGCTTGCCCGGAAGCATCGCGATCTTTCAGGAACTTGTTCCAGATCGTATCGAAATCGGCATCGGACTTGGCCATGATCAGCTTCGGCAGCGCTTTGCCCCACAGTTGGGCGATCGTGTTCGCCGCCACGCCTTCTTCCGAGTTGCCGGTCGGGTCGATGTTGTCGAACTGGGCCATGCTGATCGCTTTGCCCTTGGTCCAGTCTTCCAGCTGCTTGGAAGGTTCAACGGAAGGAGGAGCCCATTGCAGGTTCATGTTCGTGTCCATCAGCATCCAGAAGGTGAAGGACGAGCCGTACTTCTTGTCAAATCCGGAGCGGTCCTTATTCATGAGATCAAGCACTTCCGGCTTAAATTGATCTTTGCCGTCGATCGTATCGTAGGAGACGCCTTTTTCGCCCAGGTACAGGTCCTTGTTGCCTTCTTCGCTGATCAGGTAGCTCAGGAACTCGATGGCGCGCTTCTTGTCCTTGACGTCCTTGGAGATCAGCGTGACCGTCCAGCCGGAGATGCCGGGGCCGGCGAGCGTCGGTGCGGCGCCGTTCGAATTCTTCGGTCCATCGATGGCGATGTAGACCTTGTTCGGGTCCTTCTGGTACAGCGAGATGTTCTGGTTCGTGAAGTCGGTGCGTTGATACAGCATCGCGAAGTAGCGGCCTTGGGCGATCTTCTCCTCCATCTGGGCGCGCTTGTCGATGAAGACGTCCTTGGCGATGAGGCCGTTCTGGTTGGCCTGGCGGAATACTTTCAGCCACTTGATATATTCGGGATCGGTACGGCGGTCGTACAGCTTGCCGTCTTTTTCCTGCGGGATGGCCAGGAAGTTCAGCAGGTACGCTTCGAGCGAGTAGTTGCCCATGTCGGTGAATTCATGCAGACCGAGTGGGATCAGCGGCTGGCCGTCGACACTCGGGAATTTCTCCTTGGCGAGCTTCAGGGCATTCAGGAACCCTTCCGGCGTGCTCATATCCGGCTTGCCGATCGCCTCCCACATGTCCTTGCGGACTTCGAAGGTCTGGTTGGACGTAAAGTTCTGGCCGTATTTCTTGTAGTCTTCCGAGGAGGAGGAAGCGTTCGGATAGCCGTAAATGTTGCCGTCCGGCTGCGTATACCAGCCTACCTTGGCCGGGTCGGTCACTTTGAAGAAGTACGGATCGTACTGCTTGGCGAGCTCGTTCAGCGGCAGCACCATCTTGCCTTCAATCATCTTCTTGACGGCGTCTTCGTACCAGCCGAGGGTGATGAAATCGGGCAGCTTGCCGGAGGCGATCATCGTGTTCAGCTTCTCGTTCTCGTTGCCGGCTGGCACGATGAAGTTTATGTTGACGCCGGTCTTCTTGGTGATGTACTGGCTCGTCGGGTCGACTCCCCATTTGTTCGGGAACCAGGAGAAGTTCAGGTACCAGTCGAACGTGATCGGCTTGGTGTCGCTCTTCCATCCCGGTTCGTCCGCGCTTGCGGAAGGTGCGGCGGATGCGGCAGCGGATGCCGATTCGGACGGCTTCGCCGAATCGGCAGGAGAAGGGCTGGCACTTATGGAGCTCTTGCCCCCGGAACAGGCCGCCAGCGAGAAGACCATGGATGCCGCCAGCAGGGAGGTGGCGATTTTACGCGTTTTGCCCATCTGATTAACCCCTTTTCATGAGTAATGATGATCTATTATCAACCTTTGCCACAGGCAAAGACCGGTAATCGGTTTCATTGGCGCCGGGTGGGAGCGTCATCCCTTGATCGATCCGATCATGAAGCCTTTTACGAAGTATTTCTGCAGGAACGGATAGACGAACACGATCGGCGCGGTGGTGACCACCATCGTCGCCAGCTTCAGCGACTGCGAGGTGACCGCCTTGGAGACATTGCTCGGCATCGCGGCGATCATCGCGCTGGCCCCGGTGCTAGAGGCCGCCACAACCCGGAACAGGAAGGTCTGAATGGGTTGGAGATCGGCATTGTTCATGTAAATGACCCCGGTGAAGTAATCATTCCATTGGTAGACTCCGTGGAACAGCGCGATGGTGGCGACGACCGGCATGGAGACGGGGATGATCACTTTGTAAAAGATTTTGAAATCGTTGGCGCCGTCGATCTTGGCCGCTTCCTCCAGCCCATCGGGAATTTCCCGGAAGAAGGTGAGGAAGATGATCATGTCCCAGAAGCTGAACGCCGCGGGAATGATATAGACCCAGAAGGAATCGATCAGTCCGAGGCTCTTGATCAAGAGGTAGGTGGGGATCAGCCCGCCGCCGAAGAACATGGTGATGGTGCCGATGAGCATGTAAACCTTGCGGCCGATCAATTCCCGGCGGGAGAAGGCATAAGCGACCATGGCCGTGAAGAAGACGTGCACCACCGTGCCGATCACCGTTTTGGCGACGGTCACGCCCATCGCCGTCATGATGCCGGTGCTGTGAAACACAGTGCGGAAGCTGTCCAGACTGAACAGCCGCGGCCACCAGTAGATTCCGCCGCGCATGGCGTCGGTGCCGTCGTTGAAGGCATTGACGAGCACGTACCAGATCGGATAGAGCGTGAGGAAGCAGACGATCAGCATCAGGACGTTGTTCAACACGTCGAACGCGACTTCGCCCGATGTTCTGCGGTTCATCGAAAACATGGAGGATCACCGTCTCTTTTTTTCTAGAATAGGGATGTGTCGTTGAGCTTCTTCGTCACCGAATTGGCGCCGAGCAGCAACAGGAAGGCGATGACTGATTTGATCAGGTTGACCGCCGTCGAGTACGAGAAGCGCGATAAGACGATACCTACTTGATAGACATAGATGTCGATGACGGTGCTTTTTGGTTCATTGAGCTGATTGCGCAGAACGAGAATCTGGTCGAAGTTCGAGTTCAGGATGCCGCTGACGGCCAGGATGAGCAGGATGGAAATCGTTCCTCTGATGGAAGGAAGCGTGATGTTGAAAATCTTCTGAAAACGCCCGGCCCCGTCGATGGTGGCCGCCTCGTACAGCTCGGAAGAGATGCTGGAGATCGCGGCCAAGTAGATGATCGCCGACCAGCCGAGCTCCTTCCAGATATCCGATGAGACGACGATAGTCCAGAAATAACTGGGTTCGGCCAAGTAGGAGAACGGTTCGTGAATCCAGCCGAGAGCCATCAGGATCTTGTTGACGATGCCGACATCGGCCAGCCAATTGGCGAGGATGCCGCCCAGGATGACCCATGACAGGAAGTGCGGGAGATAGGATATCGTCTGGATGGACTTCTTGAAAAAGGTCGACCGCACCTCGTTCAGCAGGATGGCAAAGGCGATCGGCAGCGGGAAGCCGATGACCAGCTTCAGCGCGCTCATGCCGAGCGTGTTACGGATGACATAGCCCAGGTTGTCGTCATTCAGGAATTCCTTGAAATGCTTCAACCCAACCCAGGGATTAACGGAATGCGGCACGATATTGTAATCTCGAAAGGCGATGGTGATCCAGTACATCGGGATGTAGTTGAAGACGATCATCCAGATGACCCCGAGAAGCGCCATCGCCTGCAGATACCGCTGGCTGATCAGCTTTTTTCCCAGCCTGCTCCATTTGTTGTTTTCTCTGACAGGTCTCTTGTCTGTGTTTGTTGCTTCTATTCCGACTGAGTTCATCGTCGGCAGCACCTCCAGCTTCTCCTATCCTGTGATGAAAGCCCTTTCTATCTCTAGTGTAGTGCCGATAAGTCCAGATGAATAGGACGCGAATTTTGTATCGGGTGTCATTATTTCAGGTGCCCGGACCAGAGGCGAAATCGGTTTCTCCGCTCGCCTCCGCTGCGGTCCGGAGACGGCGATCACCCTAATTCAATCTCGATGGCGGCGACTTGCCCGCAGCGCACCTTCTCCGCCCAGCCGCCGGCAACGGCCGGGCCATCCACAGACAGCTCCGTCCCGTCCGCCGCCTTCAGCGCGAGGGATTTGATCGTCACGGCCCGATCGCCATATGTCGAGCCTCTCCGCGGATTCCGGTACGTCACCTCGGTATGCCCGAGGAAGCGGAACGATATGATTCCCTGTTCATCGAACAGCCAGCTGGGAAGCACGGGGCGGAATTCAAGGACGAGCTTGCCGTCGTCCATCCGGAAGGGCTTCTCCCCGGCCAGCATGCCGATCCACATGCTGAGGAACTCGGCGGTGGAGCCGCTCAGCCGGGCGTAGAAGCCGCGGCCGACCACATGCGGATCCGGGTTGACGGCCGTGGCGATGAACGACGAGTTCTCCAGCGTGCTGCGGCCGTATACGGCCGGGTCCATGAACGGAACGAGCGAATGCTGCAGCTCTTCCTCGTATTCGGCGTGCAGGCCGCTTCTCAGCAGTTCCAGCACGTATTTGTAGGACATGTGCAGGAAGACGGATTCCCGCTCCAGCCAGCCGGCGGTGAAGGCGCGGATACGGCCGATCTCATGCGGCTCGTTCTCCAGGCTGACAGAGGTTTTGAACATGCGCAGCTTGCCGTCGTACAGATCCGTCTGCTTGATCCGCCGATGGATGGCGCGGGCTTCCTCCGGGCTGTTCACGGTCTTGAGCTGTCGGGCCGGCCCTTCGAGAAAGTGCGGCAGCGGCGAACCGGCAAATTCGCGGACGGCGACCCTCGGCAGACCATAATGCGTCTTCACCGGCTCGCTGGCCGCGTTCAACACCGGCTCGAAGCTCGTCGCCTCAAAGCGGAAATACGTCGGGACGAGGCCGCCGCCCATGGCGGTCGCGCGCTCAATGCCGAGCTCGATCACCTGCAGGAAGCTGCGGCAGGTTTCCTTGAGCTCGGTCAGGGCAAGCTCTTCCTCGGAGCCGGAAATGCCGAAGCGAAGCTGCTCGCGGTATGCCTCCCGTTCGCCGGCCACGCTGTCCCAGTAGGCGAAAGCAGCGAGGGAGCCCGCCAACCGCCGTTCGGCAAAGCCGGCGACCCTCCGCAGGAAGCCGAGGACCTCCTCGGGGACGCGGACCGTGCGTTCCGCCGCTTCCTCGCAGGCTTCCGCCAGGAACGCGAGCAGGCGCTTCAGCTCGAAGGTCTCGCTCATGCCGGAGCCGACGAGGCCGGGGAGCCCGTTCATGGCGTCGTTCCAGCCCGGCTTGTTCGCTTCCATCTCGATGCCCATGCCATACGGGTCGAGAGTGGCGAATTTGTTCAGGCCGAGCGAGAGGATTTTCACCAGCAGGCTGGTGGAATAGACCTCGCCTGCGCCGTGGTTCGTCTTCAGCCAGTGCGTTCCCTTCAGGCCGATGCCAAGCCTCCGCATCTTCTCCTCGTCGTGAACAATCGCCCCATACTGCCGCACCTTGCCGTCCTTCAGCACGTACTTCTCACTGCGGGGCAGCACGCGGATCGGGCTGTCGAAGAAGGTGCAGCTTCGCTCCCCGAACAGCAGCTCCTCCTTGCGGTCCGGGTAGACGGCCAGATAGGCGTCGACCAAATCCATGTTGTAGGTCCAGTGGTCGGACCAGTAGCCTTCGCCGAAGTTGGCCTCGATCCGCTGCGCGGACAGGCCGAGGAGGCGGCTCAAAAATTCCTCCTCGCTCACGGAGAGCGGGAGATTCCGGTCGGAGAGGAAGCCGACGACTTTGCCGGGAGTGTATGGCTCGCCGACGAGCGCAGCCAGATCCTCGTGGCCGCCGGCGACGGTTTCGTTCAAAAGCGCTGCAAGCTCCGCGGAACGCTCAGCCGGAACTGCGAAGGTGGTCCCCTCCACGCCGAGCGGGTTGTAGCCGTCCGCCTGGATCAGGCTGAAGAACAGGCGGATGTTAAAGGCGCCCGCGCCCGGATGGAAGAACACGTCGTTGCGGCGGTTCTGGTTGGCGTCGCGGAAATTCCCGTTCCCCTGCGAGTAGAACTCGGGCAGAATCGAGAAGAAATTGTAATCGCGCTCCAGGTCCCCATGCTTGCGCGAGTAGAGATGCACCACCTTGGGGTCTTCCCCGTCCCGGCCGCCGAACAGGAACGGGTACCCGCCGCGGAGGAGGTTATCCAGGTAGCATTGGCGGGCGTAAGCGTCGATGATCGGCTTGCCGGTATGCGTGGAGATATCGTCGGTGAGCTCCTCCACGAGCCGGTTCGCCTCCGCCCGCTTGGCGTTCACGTAAGCTGCCGAAGTGAGGCGGGCGGCTTGCCCGTTGATGCGCTCGACGCGGGAGACGTGGCCGATGAACGTATAGACGTTAACGGCGCCGCCGGGGGAAAGCCGGATCGTCTTGCCGGTGAAGCCGCAAGGAATTTTGTTGTACGCGTATTGGGGAGCCCGGTTCAATTCCTCCACGGAAGCGTTTGCGAAGGTGTCCGGATAGGCCAGCGAGGTGTTGTCCCCGAAGACGAGATCGGGATCGACGATCGGCCGCAGCAAATCCTCCTCGTCCGAGAAGCTGAGATAGAAGTGGCCGTTCTCTACCTCGCCGACCTCCGCTTCGTCGCCCGTGCTGGAGCGCACCTTGTAGAAGGGGATGCGGTTCTCCTGATTCCCGACCTCCATCCAGCTGCGCAGCAGATGGCCGACCTCCTTGAAGGCGCCGTTCTCCACCCCGTAGGGAAGAATCTCCGGCAAGCCGTTGAGAAGCTCGCCGCCGAGCTCCCGTCCCGACTCGTTGCGGATGGCGACATGCCGCACCAGAGCGGCGAAATCCTCTCCGGGCACGTGGAAATAGACGACTTGGACCGTGAGTCCGTGCCGTTCGTGCTTCTCCTCGATGGAAATCTCGTTGGCCTTCACCCGCATCGTCCGGCGGGCATCCCGATCGGGACGCGCCGTTTGGAACGGCTCATAAATCTCGCCGTCCTCCAGCTTCAAGAAGGTGCGGAACCCGCTGGCCGACACCGTCTTGTAAGCGATGGCCGCCGGCGAGAACTCCATGATCGGGTTGTTCTTGTCGCGGATGCCGAAGCCGCTGATCGCCTGGCCGCGATTGACATAGAAGGTCCACATCGGAATGCCCTTCAGGCCCGCGAGACCGGGCAGGAAGCTGGCAAACGGCTTCGCCTGCGGGTAGTTCACAATGACAAACGCACCTTGATCGAACGAATAATTGCCCATAGCTATAGCCTCCAAGGTTCAGATTCGGGTGTTCGGCTCAATCGGCCAGAACGAAGGCGGCGATGGAATATGCGGGCAGCTCCTTCGCCAGCACCATGCCGCGGCAGCCGAGCGTCATGCTGTGGGAGTCGAGCGTCATGCTGTGGCAGCCGAGCGTCATGCTGTGGGAGTCGCCTGTCTCATTCTGGGCGACGACCGCGATCCGGCCGTCCGGATTGTGGAATGCGACCGCCCGAACGGCCGCGTGGGTGTTGGTCAGGCCGATGCGAGTCATGTCCATGCTTCTTTAGAGAAAACGGTTGCAATCCACTCCCTTCCAGTTAAAACAAAACCGGGTTTCGAATGCAAGCAAACCCTAAATAATGATCCTCCTCCCGAAATTTTGTTCCCTTCCCTTCGTTCCACCGTCCGCCAAAATAGAAAAAAACCGCCTGGGGCAGCGAGCCCGCAAGCGGCGTTTGGCGAGGATAGCCTCACTCTTTTTATTTCGGCAAAACGTCCATCGGGTTCAGCGTAGCTTCGCCCTGGCGGATTTCAAAGTGCAGATGCACGCCTTCATCCTTTTCCAGATCGTTGCGTCCGGCTTGGGCGATCACGTCGCCCTTCTTCACTTCCGCTCCTGCCTTGACCTTCACGTTATCCAGGCTCTGGTAGACGGTGACGAGGCCATCCGGATGCGTGATCTCCACGTATTGTCCGGTGAGCGGCTGCTTGTCCACGGCGGTTACCTTGCCGCTCTTGGCGGCCAGGACGTCAAAGGTCTGCTCGTCCTCGCGGGCCAGGGCGATCCCGGTCTGCGGATAGAACTGGTCTTCATACTGCAGCATGGCGGCTGCCTTGTCTTCGGCGCTGGCGTTCTTGTCGTAGTAGTTCGACACGATGTTGAGCGCCGTGTGGTCGGTGACCGGCCACTGCATTTCCTCGGCGGCGGCGGCGTTCACGGGTACGGCATCCTCGGGAGCAGACGCTTGCGTCTTGTCCGTCTGGGTGACGGCCGACCCGGCGGTCGTATCCGTACCGGCCAGCTTGTCGCTCACCGATCCCTGATACCACCACATTAACGAAAAGATGATAGCCGCCGCTGCCATGTAGATCGCCGGATAGGCCCATTTCTTGCTGAGCAGCCTTTTCCAGGCGCCGGCAGGTTTGGCGGTTTGCAGCTCCTCTACAGTTTGAGGAGCTTCGTGAATCTCTTTGTTTTCTTCTTTCATAGGATCATCACCTCATCACCCATTCTTGCCAGAATGAGAGCTTTTATACGCGAGGTGATATGTTTTCAGAAAAAAGAATAACAGACTCCGGGCCGCACAGGCTCTTTTCCCTATTCGGCATTCGGCATTCGGCATTCGGCATTCGGCGGCTTAATTCAGCTTGCCCGTTAATAGAATAGAGTGGGTCGGCTCATTCCATCCAAAATCTATCGCCCGGAGGATGGACAGATTGCTGCAGAAGCGCATCCTTATATACGGAAATCCGTCCGACACTTCCCGTTTCCTGCAAAGATGCAGCTTTTCAGCACAATTGTCGGCAAAACGGCTCAGAGCCCAGTAAACATGCAAGAAAAGTAACACGAGAGCGGCTGGCCATACTGTTCGAAGGGAAAAGGGGTTCTCGTGAAAGAAAAATCAGGAAACGCGAGAATACCTGCACTTTTTTCGCAGGAAGAAGAGGATGTGCTGGCCTGTTAGGACTTTAGGATGAATGCGTGGCTGGCCCCCTTTTTTGCGTCGCCCCTTACTGGTTCGTTGCCGAATCGGATGCAAGGCCTTCAGGAACTGCGACCAGGGCTTTTCGCCATGACCCAACCCAGCTTTTGATCCGGGACGTTCAGCAAGCGAACCCATTCTCCAAACACATACAGAATCACGTTTAAGAAGATCAGATTCCATACGGCTTGCGGATGCGTGTTGTACACGTTGCTCAGGTGTAGCCGCTGCTTCATAAACTTAAGTCTCTGTTTAAATTCAAGCTCAACCTCAAAATCAGTGCTTGACGGCGCTCTCTTACCTCACCAACATTTTGCACGAAATCGGCAACACGAAAGCCGGACACGCAGACCACCACACCGGCGTTCGTTCAGCTCCAACCTCACGATAGACTCTCACTCCGCAATCAGGTCCGCACAAAATCATGTTTTTGGGGGATTGCCTGACCTTGCTCAAGGCTAGAACCGGAAATCCGACCCATCCGCGACCATCCGGTAGAAATAGAAGGAATTTTTACCGCTATTTGGCCCAGTAGCCTATTGAGCACCATAATAGAAGGAGTTTTTACCGCTATTATTGTAATTATCGGCAATTTTACATCACCATGGTAAATTAGCGGTAATTTTTACCGTTGTTTGGTCGCAGCAGCTTGTTGGTCTCAGAATAACGGGCATTTTTACCTCTCCCTCTGGTTTTTAGGATTTTTCTCACGCATGCTCACGCACTCGCAGGATTTCTACCTCTTTTGAATCTAGGCAGAAGAAGGA
>Ga0255334_1000158_pt1 | contig 72751 bp, 82 predicted proteins | sample EtOH5_35cm_T3_12_FD_202080 | JGI IMG/M metagenome (GOLD analysis project Ga0255334, IMG submission 202080) | Sandy soil microbial communities from University of British Columbia, Vancouver, Canada - EtOH5_35cm_T3_129 | ecosystem: Engineered > Artificial ecosystem > Sand microcosm > Unclassified ...
GACCTTGAAGTGTAAATTGGTGGAGCTAGACGGGATCGAACCGTCGACCTCTTGCATGCCATGCAAGCGCTCTCCCAGCTGAGCTATAGCCCCTCATCGCTGAGGACGGGGCGAATCTTAATGGCGCATCGGAAAGCTGTCAAACTTATTTTTAAAATATTTCAAAGTTTTTTGCCGACATAACAATCACTTACCGCCCTCCCCCTGCAAAACCGGGGTAGCGCCGAAGAGCTGGATCAAAAGATCGTCCGAACGCGGCCCGAACCTTCGGCAGCTCCTACGCAGGATCAAACAATTTTAGGCGATGCTGCCCAAGAGTTTTTCCCACTCCTTGTTTTCCTTCTTCGACACGCCGCCCAGCAAGTCGATCGCCTGGCGCAGACGGAAACGGGTCAGGTCCGGACCCAGGATTTCCATCGCATCGAGCACCGACACCGAACTGGCCTGGCCAGTGATCGAGGCGAACATCAGCGGCATGGCGTCACGCAGCTTCAGCTCCAGGGATTCGACCACCGCCTGGATCGTTGCGGTGATGCTGTCCTTTTCCCACTGACGCAGGCTTTCCAGCTTCCACAAAATCAACTGCATCAACTGACGCACCTGATCGCCCGAGAGTTTTTTGGATTCAAACAGCTTGACGTCCGGGTTCACACCACCGGCGAAGAAGAAACCGGCCAGCGGTGCAACCTGGCTGAAGGTTTCAACCCGACCCTGCACGTGCGGCGCGATCTTCATCATGTATTCCGGGTTCAGCGCCCATTTTTGCAGGCGCGAAGCGAACTCTTCCACCGGCAGGTCACGCAGCCACTGGCCGTTGAGCCACGACAGTTTCTCGATGTCGAAAATCGGCCCGCCGAGGGAGACGCGGCTCAGGTCGAAGTTGTCGACCATTTCCTGCAGCGAGAACTTCTCGCGCTCGTCCGGCATCGACCAGCCCATGCGACCGAGGTAGTTGAGCATCGCTTCCGGCATGAAACCCATGCGCTCGTAGAACGTCACCGAGGTCGGGTTCTTGCGCTTGGACAGCTTGCTCTTGTCCGGGTTACGCAGCAGCGGCATGTAGCACAGCTCCGGTTGTTCCCAGCCGAAGTACTCGTACAGCAGAATCAGTTTCGGTGCCGAAGGCAGCCACTCTTCGCCGCGCAGAACGTGGGTGATGCCCATCAGATGGTCGTCGACGACGTTGGCCAGGAAGTACGTCGGCAGGCCGTCGGTCTTCATCAGCACTTGCATGTCCATACGATCCCACGGGATCTCGACGTCGCCACGCAGCATGTCCGGCACCACGCAAACGCCTTCGCTCGGCACTTTCATGCGGATCACATGCGGCTCGCCAGCGGCCAGGCGACGCGCGACTTCTTCCTTGGACAGCAACAGCGCACGGCCGTCGTAACGTGGGGTTTCGCCGCGGGCCATTTGCTCGGCGCGCATCTGGTCCAGCTCTTCGGCGGTGCAGAAACACGGGAAGGCGTGACCCATTTCGACCAGCTGCTGGCTGTACTTCTGATAGATATCGCCACGCTCGCTCTGACGGTAAGGACCGTGCGGGCCGCCAACATCCGGGCCTTCGCTCCAGTCGATACCCAACCAGCGCAGGGCGTCGAAAATCTGTTGTTCGGACTCGCGGGTCGAACGCAATTGGTCGGTGTCTTCGATTCGCAGGATGAACTCACCGCCGTGCTGCTTGGCAAAGCAGTAGTTGAACAAAGCGATGTAAGCGGTACCTACGTGGGGATCCCCGGTAGGCGATGGCGCGATGCGAGTGCGGACGGTGGTCATGGCAAGTCTCGAAATGAAGATAAAACAAAGGGCGAATGGTAACAGGCGTTGGCCGCCCGGCTCCAGTGAGCAGGGCATTTAAGCCAAGGTTGCGTCTACAACGCGCTCTAGCCTTGGTGAATGGCCGATTATCGGCCGATGGCATTTACCCATCATTCGCTGTATGCCAGATTTGACCACTGATAACTTTCCTTACAAATTCTCGACTACAGTCTGCCCATGCCTGTCCAACTCAAGCGTCGCCTGTTTATTTTTCTGTTGATCGTCCTGCTGGTTGCCGGGGGCTTTTTTGCCCAGTGGTTCTTCAAGGGGCGATTCTATGAAAGCACCGACAACGCTTATGTCCAGGGCGAGATCACCCGTGTGTCGAGTCAATTGGGCGCGCGCATCGATCAGGTGCTGGTGCAGGACAACCAGCACGTCGAGAAAGGTCAATTACTGATCAAGCTCGAAGGCGATGATTTCCACCTCGCCGTCGACCGCGCCAACGCCACCCTCGCCACCCGTGAAGCCGAACGCCTGCAAGCCCGAAGCAAACTGACTCAGCAAGCCAGCCTGATCGCCGCCAGCGAGGCGCAAGTCGCGTCCAGCCAGGCCAGTCTCGGTCGTTCGCAGATCGATTTGTCTCGCGCGCAAACCCTGCGCAAACCCGGCTATGTCTCGGAAGAACGGGTGACCACCCTCTCCGCCGACAACCACATCGCCCGCTCGCAAGTGACCAAGGCCCAGGCGGACGCACAAAGTCAGCGCCAACAAATCAACTCACTGAGCGCCGAGATCAAACGCCTCGACGCCATGATCGCCAACGCCAAAACCGATCTGGCCCAAGCCGAACTGAACCTGACCCGCAGCGAAATCCACGCGCCCATCAGCGGCCTGATCGGCCAGCGCGCCGCCCGCGAAGGCCAGTATGTGCAAGCGGGTGCTTACTTGATGTCGATCGTCCCGGATCAGGACATCTGGATTCAGGCCAACTTCAAAGAAACCCAAATCGGCCACATGCAGCCTGGCCAAAAAGCCGAACTGACGTTCGATGCCTACAGCGACACGCCCATCGAAGCACGAGTCGATAGCCTGTTCGCCGCTTCAGGCGCGCAGTTCAGCCTGCTGCCGCCGGACAATGCCACCGGCAACTTCACCAAAGTCGTACAACGGATTCCGGTAAAACTGACCTTCGCCGCGGACAATCCGCTGCAAGGCAAGATTCGTCCGGGCATGTCAGTCACCGCCAAAGTGAATATTAAAGACGCCCCTGACGATGGCCGGTGATCAACTGATCCGCCCGGTCGGCGAACCGACCCGGCGGGACTGGATCGCGGTCATGAGCGTGATGCTCGGTGCCTTCATGGCAGTGCTCGACATCCAGATCACCAACTCGTCGCTCAAGGATATTCAGGGCGCGCTGTCGGCGACTCTGGAAGAAGGCTCGTGGATTTCCACCTCGTACTTGGTCGCGGAAATCATCATGATCCCGCTGACGGCGTGGCTGGTGCAGTTGCTCTCGGCGCGGCGACTGGCGGTGTGGGTGTCCCTCGGATTTCTCGCTGCTTCCCTGCTCTGCTCCATGGCCTGGAGCCTGGAAAGCATGATCGTCTTCCGCGCCTTGCAGGGGTTCACCGGCGGTGCGCTGATCCCGCTGGCGTTCACCCTCACGCTGATCAAACTCCCCGAACATCACCGAGCCAAAGGCATGGCGATGTTTGCCATGACCGCAACGTTCGCGCCTTCCATCGGCCCGACCCTCGGTGGTTGGTTGACCGAGAATTGGGGCTGGGAATACATCTTCTACATCAACATTCCGCCGGGCCTGATCATGATCGCCGGCCTGATGTACGGCCTGGAGAAGAAAGAAGCCCACTGGGAACTGCTGAAAAGCACCGACTACCTCGGCATTCTCACGCTGGGCGTCGGCCTCGGTTGTTTGCAGGTGTTTCTAGAGGAAGGCCATCGCAAGGACTGGCTGGAATCGAGCCTGATCGTGGCCCTGGGCAGCATCGCGCTGGTCAGCCTGATCACCTTTGTGATCGTGCAGACGTCCAAGCCCAATCCGCTGATCAACCTCGGCATCCTGCGCAATCGCAACTTTGGTTTATCGAGTATTTCCAGTGTCGGGATGGGTGTCGGATTGTACGGCTCGATCTACCTGTTGCCGCTGTACCTGGCGCAGGTCCAGAACTACAACGCCCTGCAGATCGGCGAAGTGATCATGTGGATGGGCGTGCCGCAGCTGTTTTTGATACCGCTGGTGCCGAAGCTGATGAAGTACGTCTCGCCGAAATGGCTGTGCACGCTGGGTTTCGGGCTATTCGGATTGGCGAGTTTTTCATCGGGCGTGTTGAACCCGGACTTCGCGGGGCCGCAGTTCAATCAAATCCAGATCATCCGCGCGCTGGGCCAGCCGCTGATCATGGTGACCATCTCGTTGATCGCCACGGCGTACATCCTGCCGCAGGACGCGGGTTCGGCGTCGAGCCTGTTCAACATCCTGCGCAACCTCGGCGGCGCGATTGGCATCGCCCTCCTCGCCACGTTGCTGGATGCGCGAACCAAGACTTACTTTGATTATTTACGGGAAGCGCTTGTGCCGACCAACCCGCAGGTGGCCGAGCGCATGGCGTCGCTGACGGATCGGTTTGGCAGTGAGACGGCCGCGCTGGGCAAGCTCAGCGAAATTGCGCATCAGCAGGCGTCGATCATGGCTTACAACGATGCGTTTCACTTTGTCGGGATCGCGCTGGGGATCAGCATGCTGGCGGTGTTGCTGACCAAGGCGTTGCCGGCGGGACTCAAGGCTGGCGAAGCACACTAATTGATATTTGTAGCGCCCGTACTGGCCTCTTCGCGGGCAAGCCCGCTCCCACAGGGTCTGTGGGTGGACACAAATTGTGTGACCACCCTCATCATTGTGGGAGCGGGCTTGCTCGCGAAGAGGCCGGTTCAGGCGCAGCAAATCAAACAGTGATCAACCGATCCCGCAACTTGCCAATCTCGTCGCGCATCTGCGCCGCTGCTTCGAACTCCAGGTCGCGGGCGAGCTGGTACATTTTCTCTTCCAGCGCCTTGATACGCTTGGCGATCTCGCCCGGCGAACGCAATTCTGCTTCGTACTTGGCGCTTTCCTCGGCGGCCTTGGCCATGCCTTTGCGCTTCTTGCTGCGCGAACCCGGCACGGTGGCGCCTTCCATGATGTCGGCAACGTCCTTGAACACGCCCTTGGGCGTGATGCCATTGGCCAGGTTGAAGGCAATCTGCTTGTCGCGACGACGCTCGGTTTCGCCGATCGCCCGCTCCATGGAACCGGTGATGCGATCGGCATAGAGAATCGCCCGACCATTGAGGTTGCGCGCCGCCCGGCCGATGGTCTGGATCAGCGAGCGCTCGGAACGCAGGAAGCCTTCCTTGTCCGCATCGAGGATCGCCACCAGCGAGACTTCCGGCATGTCCAGGCCTTCACGCAGCAGGTTGATCCCCACCAGCACATCGAAAGTGCCCAGACGCAGATCGCGGATGATTTCTACCCGCTCCACGGTGTCGATGTCCGAGTGCAGGTAACGCACCCGCACGCCGTGGTCGGCCAGGTAATCGGTCAAGTCTTCAGACATGCGTTTAGTCAGCGTGGTGACCAGCACCCGCTCTTCCAGCGCCACGCGCTTGCCGATCTCCGAGAGCAGATCGTCGACCTGGGTCAACGCCGGACGGATTTCGATTTGCGGGTCCACCAGACCAGTTGGACGCACCAGCTGCTCGACCACGCGACCGGCGTGTTCTGCCTCGTAATTACCCGGCGTGGCCGAGACAAAGATTGTCTGCGGGCTGATGTTTTCGAATTCGTCGAAACGCATCGGTCGGTTATCCAACGCGGACGGCAGACGGAAACCGTATTCCACCAGCGTCTCTTTACGCGAACGGTCGCCCTTATACATGGCGCCGACCTGCGGCACGCTGACGTGGGATTCGTCGATCACCAGCAAGGCGTCGGCCGGCAGGTAGTCAAACAGAGTCGGTGGCGCCTGCCCGGATTCGCGACCGGACAGGTAGCGCGAGTAGTTTTCGATACCGTTGCAATAACCCAGTTCGAGGATCATCTCCAGGTCGAAACGGGTGCGTTGCTCCAGGCGCTGGGCTTCCACCAGTTTATTGTTGGAGCGCAAGTATTCCAGGCGTTCCTGCAACTCGACCTTGATCCCTTCGACGGCATCCAGCAGGGTTTCTCGCGGGGTCACGTAGTGGCTTTTCGGATAGAACGTGAAACGCGGAAGCTTACGGATCACTTCGCCAGTCAGCGGATCGAAGGCCGACAGGCTCTCCACTTCGTCATCGAACAGCTCGATGCGGATCGCTTCGAAATCGGATTCCGCCGGATGGATATCGATCACATCGCCACGGACCCGGAAGGTCGCACGGGCAAACTCCATGTCGTTGCGCGTGTATTGCAAGTCTGCCAGGCGACGCAGCAACGCACGCTGATCGAGTTTGTCACCGCGATCCACGTGCAGCACCATCTTCAAATAGGTTTCCGGACTGCCCAGACCGTAGATGCACGACACCGTGGTGACGATGATCGCGTCTTTGCGCTCCAGCAGCGCCTTGGTTGCGGACAATCGCATCTGCTCGATGTGATCGTTGATCGAGGCGTCTTTCTCGATGAACGTATCCGATGACGGCACGTAGGCTTCGGGCTGGTAGTAGTCGTAGTACGAAACGAAGTATTCGACGGCGTTGTTCGGGAAGAACGCCTTGAACTCACCGTACAACTGCGCGGCCAGGGTTTTGTTCGGCGCCAGCACCAGGGTCGGACGCTGAATCTGGGCGATCACATTGGCGATGCTGAAAGTCTTGCCCGAGCCGGTCACACCGAGCAACGTCTGGTGCGCCAGCCCGGCTTCGATGCCCTCGACCATCAGGCGGATGGCTTCCGGCTGATCGCCGGCGGGCTCGAAGCGGGTGACTAGCTGGAATTCAGACATGAAATACCTCTCGGTTTTCGAAGCAGGAGTCGCGCCTGTCCGGGTGAACCGGGCAGCAACGGGAAAGACCGCAAACGACCGATGTCGCCCGAGGAAAAAACTGGATTGTGCTCAATGTGGAGCCGATTGCCATCGCTTTCAAGGCAAACGTCCTACATCGGGTAAAACCTTTGACGATGCCAATCGACTAACGGTCGAGAAATAATCGGAAAAACTTACCGCAAAAGCCGAATCGTCTGTCGCCATCAATCGCAGATGGCCTCTATACTAGCTCCCCGTTTGTGCACCGCTCTAGTGCATTCGGCTGGAGCGCGACACGTCCCTCCACTTTCCATTCAGAGCCGCCGCAAAATGAGCCTGTTCTCCGCTGTCGAAATGGCACCACGTGATCCAATCCTGGGCCTCAACGAAGCATTCAACGCCGACACCCGTACCAACAAGGTCAACCTGGGGGTCGGTGTTTACTGCAACGAGGAGGGGCGAATTCCACTCCTGCGCGCCGTTGTCGAAGCCGAGACGATTCGCGTCGCTCAACACGCTTCCCGTGGCTACTTGCCAATCGACGGTATTGCCGCCTACGACCAGGCCGTGCAAAAACTGCTGTTCGGCAATGACTCGCCACTGATCGCCGCTGGCCGCGTCATCACCACCCAGGCCGTTGGCGGTACTGGCGCGCTGAAAATCGGTGCCGACTTCCTCAAGCAACTGCTGCCGAATGCCGTCGTGGCGATCAGCGACCCGAGCTGGGAAAACCACCGCGCGCTGTTCGAAACGGCCGGTTTCCCGGTGCAGAACTATCGCTATTACGACGCCGCGACCCACGACGTGAACCGTGCTGGCTTGCTGGAAGACTTGAACGCCCTGCCGTCCGGCTCCATCGTTGTCCTGCACGCGTGCTGCCATAACCCGACCGGTGTGGACCTGAGCCCGGCGGACTGGAACAACGTGCTGGAAGTCGTGAAAGCCAAAGGTCACGTACCGTTCCTCGACATGGCCTACCAGGGCTTTGGCGATGGCATCGACGAAGACGCCGCTGCCGTGCGTCTGTTCGCTGAATCGGGCCTGACCTTCTTCGTCTCCAGCTCGTTCTCCAAATCGTTCTCGCTGTACGGCGAGCGCGTGGGCGCCCTGTCGATCGTCAGCGAATCGAAAGAAGAAAGCGCGCGCGTGCTGTCGCAAGTCAAGCGCGTGATCCGCACCAACTACTCCAACCCGCCGACCCACGGTGCAAGCATCGTCGCCGCTGTACTGAACAGCCCGGAACTGCGTGCCCAGTGGGAAGAAGAACTGGCTGAAATGCGTCTGCGGATTCGCGGCATGCGCATCCAGATGGTCGACTTGCTGGCGAAAAACGCGCCACAACGTGACTTCAGCTTCGTCGGTCGTCAACGCGGCATGTTCTCTTACTCCGGCCTGACGGTTGAGCAAGTGACCCGCCTGCGTAGCGAGTTCGGTATCTACGCCCTGGACACCGGCCGTATCTGCGTGGCCGCGTTGAACCAGAGCAACATCGACGTCGTGACCAAGGCCATCGTTGCGGTGATCTGAATCGTCCGGTGATACGAAAAACGGGAAGTCAAAATGGCTTCCCGTTTTTATTGGCTACAGATAAATCTCAAAGCAGCAGCTGCGCCCTTTAAACTCCACACAAATTAAATGTGGGAGTGAGCCTGCTCGCGATAGCGGTCTTTCTGTCATATAGATACAAGATGTGCCGCCGCCATCGCGAGCAGGTCGGATCGCCGCACCGTCGCTCCCACAGGTTTTGAGTACACCCCGAATTCTTACGAGAACCCACATGAAAAACGATGACCTACGCGCCGACCGCGATGAGCTGGACCACTTCGTGCCTCGTACCCCAGCCAAACGCAGTAACAATCTGGTGATGCAAGTCGCTGCCGGCGTGTTTCTCGGCGGCCTGGCCTTGTGGCTGGTGCAACTGGCCGCAACCATGCTGTACGCCAAACTGGCGCTCGCTACAGTGACCTTCGGCGGTTAGGCCAATTCGGTCGCGCGCTGGCCGGCAGCGTCGTCATAGGCGACGTAGAGCGATTCGGCGACCTGGCTTTTGATGGCCTTGGTGCTTTCCAGGCCCAGGACAAACCCTTCTGCCTTGCCACCGGCACGGTTCAATTCATCAGCGGTACTGGCCTGAGTGATTGCGTCGAACAGTTTTTCGGCGTGAGGGCCGACGCCTTTGGGCAGACTGATTTGAGCGATGCTCATGCGAACACCCCGTTGTGGCGAGGTGTGGTGATTGGGTGATTCATGGCGCGTACCTTTTCGGCGAATGGCCGGCAGCGCGTGTAACCACTTCCGGGCGGCCATGGTAGACCTCTGAGGCGATTCTGGTAACCGCCCACGGTCGATAAACCACCACCCGTCCCCATGAACCCGTCAAATTACTAACAGGTGCTTGACTTCTCTTTTTGAATCAGTAACATACACGCCATTCCGCGATAGCTCAGTTGGTAGAGCAAGTGACTGTTAATCACTGGGTCCCTGGTTCGAGTCCAGGTCGTGGAGCCAGACAGCAATATAGAAAAGCCCCAGTATCGAAAGATTCAGGGGCTTTTTTGTGGTCGTCATAAACATGCAATCCTTCAAATCATCCCTCCTTTGAAAGTAGGAAATCTCCTGACTTTCTGTAGCCGAGATTTCTACTGTCCTTTTACCCCTGTAAACCTTGGCCCAGAGCACCAGAAACGACTTTGGTGATGGCCAGATGCGGCCTGTAAACCAGCCTCTTTGTACGTTATGAATAGCGCCTTTCGCCTAGCGGTAGCCTTGGATTGTTCGCGTGTCAAAGTTACTCAAGCTCAAGGAGAACGTCCTTGTCCCTCACCCTTCAGGCTCGTTGAGCTTGTGAGATTTTCCTGAGGGTCGGGATACACAAAGGAATCAACAAAGGGTTCGGCGTCGGGTTACTACGTCGTGACCTGGTATCCCAGGAGACGTGCTGAAGGCCCCTTGGTCGGCACCATTGCCAAACCAGATTCCAGGCAATAAAAAAGGCGCCCCAAAGGACGCCTTTTGAATATTTCGAGGAGTAGTCGCAGCGATTCTTTAGCTCCAGATCACGAATGACCTTGGGTTCAGAATCCGACCGGCATGCCAGTCGTCACTACTTCAGAGGGAGCCAGCTTCTCTGCTGCCAACAAGATGGGGGGCCAATACTGGAGGCCAAGCCCAAGGATGCGCAATTGCAGACCTCAAGTCCGATTTTCAATCATGACTGGAGTGAGTGTCAACCTGACTCTCGATCCGCCCTTGAGTGCAGTCAAACGTGCTCACTACTTTTCGCATGCACCGTCCGCGGCTCTGCATGCTCATGGTCCGCCTCCACCACCGGAATCTCATTCCCGTCGCAGTCACGCAGTTTACCTTCGCTGAAATAATCCCCTTCGCGCAACGCTGCCAGATCCTGATAACGCAGGACGCGTTCAGTACCGGCCGCGAACACCGACTGCTGATCGGAGTTACCGGCAGTGAGGTGGTTGAAGGTCAGGTTCAGCACGATCGCCATGATCGCCGACGAGCTGATGCCCGAGTGGAAGATCGTGGCGAACCAGCTTGGGAAGTGGTCGTAGAAGTTCGGCGCAGCGATGGGGATCATGCCGAAGCCGATGGAGGTAGCGACGATGATCAGGTTGACGTTGTTGCGGTAGTCGACCTTGGACAGCGTACGAATACCGCTGGCGGCCACGGTGCCGAACAGCACGATACCGGCGCCGCCGAGGACTGAAGTCGGTACAGCGGCGATGACCCGGCCCATAAACGGCAGCAAACCGAGGATCACCAGAAACAAACCGCCGGTCGCCACCACGAAGCGACTCTTGATCCCGGTCACCGCCACCAGCCCGACGTTCTGGGCGAACGCGCTTTGGGTGAAGGAACCGAAGATCGGCGCGATCATGCTCGACAGCATGTCGGCGCGCAGGCCGTTGCCCAGGCGTTTGGAGTCGACCTTGGTGCCGATGATTTCACCCACCGCCAGAATGTCAGCCGAGGTTTCCACCAGGGTCACCATCACCACGATGCACATCGACAGGATCGCGGCGAAGTGGAAGGTCGGCATGCCAAAGTGGAACGGCGTCGGGAAGCCAAACATCGGACCTTGAGTGACGGACGAGAAGTCCGCCATGCCAAGGAACACCGCAATCACCGTACCGATGACCATCGCCAGCAGGATCGACAAGCGGGAGATGGTCGCGCTGCCGATCTTGCTCAACAGCAGCACCAGCACCAGCGTCACCGCCGCCAGACCGATGTTCGACATGCTGCCGAAGTCCGGAGCATGGCTGTTACCGCCCATGGCCCAGCGTGCGGCCACTGGCATCAGCGTCAGGCCGATGGTGGTGATCACAATGCCTGTGACCAGCGGCGGGAAAAACCTGGTGATTCGCGAGAACACCGGCGTGATCAGCAGGCCGATCAACGACGCGGCAATCACCGCCCCGAGAATCGATTGAAACCCGCCCTCCCCGCCACTGCTGACAATCGCCACCATTGTCGCGACGCCAGAGAACGACACACCCTGTACCAGCGGCAATTGGCAGCCGAAAAACGGTAAGCCCAGGGTTTGCAGCAATGTCGCCAGCCCCCCTGCAAACAATGAAGCAGCAATCAACAAACCGATGTCCGCTGGCGAGAGCCCGGCCGCCTGGCCGATGATCAAAGGCACCGCGACGATGCCGCCATACATGGTCAGAACGTGTTGCAGGCCGTAAGCCATATTCGCGCCGATCCCGAGATTCTCGTCCTCAGGCCGTTGGTGTGAAACATGGGGCGTTTTCATGGTTGGGGGGTTCCCTGGTTTTTGTTATGCGCACACTGTATGCAAGACTCAGGACAAATGTCTATAGAGTTGTATACAACTAATCAGTCAGATTATGGACACATGGCCATTTCACACCTGAGACTTGCGCCGCACCTTCCCTGATAAACTCTCTCGTTCCGCAGCCCTTGCGGACGATTACGGACATGGAAGCCGCCATCTTGATAGACCGCTCAGCACTCGAACACCTTGCCCAGATCCTGCCCCTGACCTTTGGCGCGTTTTGCACCGTGGTCGCCGTGCAAGCCCTGGTCATTGCCCTGCCCTATGCCATGGATTCCGCCGACCTGGAGGTTGGCCTCTGGGTTGGTGTCGGCGTATTTGTGGCTTTTTTGGTCGGTGGCGTGATCTTCGGCATGGTGCCGCTGCTCGTGGGCTTCACACCGCTGTACGCCTGGCTTAGCGCCAAGGGTTACGCCAACTGGGTGACTGGCGTGTTAGCTGGAGTGGCGATCGCCGGGCTGGTCTGTCTTCACCCTAAATGGCGGTTGCTGTGGCCGTTCTGGCTGATCGATGGCGCGGCAGTAGGACTGATCACCCACTGGGCGTGGCGCCGAGTCCAGAAAATCCAACGTAACGCAAAATCCCGGGCGTTCTCACGACCATGAAGACCCTGGTGCGATTCGCCCATTGGCGGGGCAAGCCCCTTGAAACCAAAACCTCCCGGCAACATGACGCAAGGCAAGACGTGCACTACCTTGATAGAGGTACGCTCTCACTGAGACCACGATAGGAAATCGACATGAGCAAGGCTGACCAACTCGTCGCGAAACTGAAGCAAACCCAACAGTCCAGTGCCGACACGACACACTGTGCCGATCAGCAGATCGACAGCTGGCCTGCACAGGTTTACGAGCTGTACCACCTCATCGAAGCCTGGCTGGCGCCGCTCAGCGAAGCCGGGCTGAACATTCGGCGAGTACCGACGCACGTCTTCGAGCGTCATCCTGACGGGGCGACCTACGACTACGCCATCGATCAGTTACTGATTGAAGGCAACCACCACAGCATCACCTTCGACCCCGTCGCTCGTTTCACCGAGGATGGTGCCGGGCGGGTCGAGATCCGCACCCAAGGAAAGGCACTCTCGATGCTGCGAACCGTGAGCGAACACGGCGAGACACAGTGGTGGCTGCAGGCGATCGATCAATCCGGGCAACAACCGGATGCGATCGCCATGACCGAAGACACCCTGCTTTCGGTGGTGCAGGAGGGGCTGGAGCTGTGAGGTTCAGGGCCGTTGAATCAGCCCTTCAATAACTCGGCGCAACGCCGCCTCCCGCGGCACCCGAATGTCGAATTCGCTGCGCAACAAACCCATCAATTCATCCACATCCGCCACCTGCCGCCGTTCAGTCTCACGGCCGATCCGATGAATCGCAAAACTGCCGTTGTTCAGCGTGCGGCGCCACCCTTCCCCGGTGCGCGCCACCATCAGCTGCCTGGCGAACGACGATTCGGGGTGAGTTGAGACGTACCAGTTGCCAACGGCGTAATCGATGTCTTCCTGGCGCTGCAAATCGAAAATGTACATCGCCCGCCATTCGCCGCCGACGTTGGCCCGCAGGGTGTAGCCATCCTCGTGCGGCTCGATGCGATAGGGTTCGTGGGGCGTGAGCTGTTCAGCCGGGGTATCGAGCATCAGCGGTGCGGTGGGCACCATGCCGCCGAAGCCGACGTCGGTGATGTAGCGCACGCCGTCCAGGGTCACCAGGCTCAAGCGGTGCGTACGGGCGGTCCACGCGCCTTCGGGCTGGCCCATGACCACTCGGCCGGAGAGGCCGCGAGCGTCGAAGCCCAGCGCCTGGAGCAAGGCCAGGAACAGGTTGTTGAGTTCGTAGCAGTAACCGCCGCGACCATCGTGCAGGACCTTTTGCTCGATGGACGGCAGGTCGATGAGCACCGGCTGGCCCGACAACGTGCTGAGGTTTTCGAACGGGAAGACGCCGGTGTGGCGCAGTTGAAGTTGGCGCAGGGTGTCCAGGGTCGGCGCCGGAGGCGCATCGAAGCCCAGTCGCTGTAGGTACAACGCAAGATTCGTCAGCTGTGGCTCGCTCATTGCTCAGTCCTTATGCAGGGGGCCGGATTTCTCCGCCGATGGGCGCCATGTATAAGGGAAAAAGCGGTTCGACCGACAATTGATTTAGCCAATCGCCACCCACTTCAATCTCAACGCCGCTTGCGCGAACTCAATCGAATCCATGCCGGCGCATGATCACTCGCGTGGGGCTCATTGCGAACCCAGGCATCGACTCCGGCCTCCTGCAAATAAGGACTCAGTGCCGGGTTAAGCAACAGATGATCGATGCGCAACCCGGAGTTTTTTTGCCAGTGCTGGCGAAAATAATCCCAGAAGGTATAGAGCCGATCCTCCGGATACAGATGGCGTAAGGAGTCGGTCCAGCCCTGGGCCAGCAGGCGCTGATAACACTCGCGGCTTTCAGGTTGCAGCAACGCATCCTTCAGCCAGGATCGCGGGTTGTAGATGTCGAGGTCGGTGGGCACCACGTTGTAGTCACCGGCCAGGACCACCGGATGATCACTGGCCTGAAGCGTCTGCGCGTAGCGGATCAGTCGTTCGAACCACGCCAGCTTGTAATCGAACTTCGGCCCCGGCTGCGGGTTGCCGTTGGGCAGGTACAGGCAGCCCACCAGAATCCCGTGCACGGCGGCCTCCAGATACCGGCTATGGGTGTCGCTGTCATCGCCCGGCAGACCTCGACGACTCTCCAGCGGCTGCGCATCCCGCGCCAGAATCGCCACGCCGTTCCACGAAGACTGACCTTGCCAGAGCGCGCCGTATCCTGCGGCCTCAAGCTCGGCGGCGGGGAATGCACTGTCGACTGACTTGAGTTCCTGCAAACACGCAATGTCCGGCTGCTCGCGCTCAAGCCAGGCGAGCAAGTTCGGCAGTCGGGCGCGCATGCCGTTGACGTTGAATGTCGCGATTTTCAGGTTCTTCATGGGCCAACGCTCGCAACGCAGGGTCGATGTCCAGTTGTGACCAGGGTGCGTGCTGGCAGTTGCCTCTCCGAGCGAGTCAGGCGACTAAAGGCGCGCCCCCTACACGGGAAACTCGTCATGCGATGCCTTCAGCAAAGACAGCAACGCCAGTTTTTCCATCGTCCGACTCAAGTAGAAACCCTGCACCTCATGGCACTTGTCCGAGACCAGGAAGTCCAGTTGCTCCAGGGGCTCGACGCCTTCTGCGGTCACGGTCAGGCCCATGGCTTTGCCCAGGTTGATGATCGCCTGCACCACGGCGCGGTCATTGCCGCCGCCGCTCATGGACGAGATGAAACGCTTGTCGATCTTGATCCCGTCGAACGGGTACGTGCGCAAGTAACCCAGGGACGAATAGCCGGCACCGAAGTCCTCCATGTTCAACCGCACGCCCAGCTCCTTGAGCGCATTCATGGTCGCCAACGCGCCCTCCACATCGATGAGCATCACGTTTTCGGTGATTTCCAGCTCCAGACGACTGGCCGGCAAACGGCTCTGGATCAAGGCCTCCCTGACGTCCTCCACGACATCGCTGCGGGCAAATTGAACAGACTGGTATGCATCACGAATTCGTTGAGATTACGGGTTATCGGCGTACCGGGGAGCGGTGACGGTGACGGTGACGGTGGTAACGGCAGTTGACATAACCATTGCCAATCGACGGCCGCTGCCCTGTAATTGCACGCAACACCCGCGTACCTTTTAATGCCGAGAATGCCTGCTCATGGACACACTGGAAGGTCAACGAATCTGCCTGCGCCCCCTGCAATTGAGTGATGCTGATGCGCTGGTCAATGCCGCGCAAGACGGTGAACTGTGGAACCTGACCGTCACCGTTGTGCCCTCCCCGACCACCGTCGACAGCTACCTCAAGAAAGCCCTCGACGGCCGCGACGCTGGCACTGTGCTGCCCTTCGTCATCGTGCTCAAGGACACGGGCGAGGTCATCGGTTCGACGCGTTTCTGGAAAATCGACCGACTCAACCGCAAGCTCGAAATCGGCAGCAGCTGGATCTGCGCCCGCTGGCAGAAAACCTTCGTCAACACCGAAGCCAAATACCTGATGCTGCAATACGCTTTCGAGACGCTGGACTGCGTGCGGGTGCAATTCACTACCGACGAAAACAACCAGAAGTCGCGCAATGCGATCCTCAGGCTAGGCGCACAGCAGGAGGGCATCATGCGCCACGAGCGGATCATGCCGGACGGCCGCAAGCGCAATTCGGTGCGGTTCAGCATCATTGATGAGGAATGGCCGCAGGTGCGGCAGAACCTCGAACAGAAGATGGCAGAATAGAACCTTCGCTGACACCTGTGCGAGGCTTTCGCCTGAAACGCACACCGGCCACGTGTCAACCAACCGGCACCACGCGCTCTGTCCATCACACCCACATCAGGTAACGACTCATCTTTGGAGACGCACCATGATGAGCATCAAAATGACTTCGCTGTTACTGGCTGGAGTGCTGTGCGCCCTGTCCGTCGGTATTTTTGCAGCCTCAGGCGATGGCGCTGATGCGACCGGCACCCGATCGGGTTCAATCGGCGGCTCGACCATGGCGCCCAACAATAACCCTGACCAACCCTCGAGCGACCATAGCGCTAACGGCAGCAATAGCGGATCGGACTCGTCGGGTGGCGGAAATGGTGGCAATCCCGGGAACAGTGGCTCTGGCGCGGGGGGTGGCACGGGCGCGGCGGGCGGTGGAACGGGTGGTGCCGGCGGCGGGACGGGCAGCTGGACGCGTAAAAGCAGCCGATGATCGCCGGCTGCTTTTGGGCCTGAAACGCGGAACTAGGTTGGTTTGACCGGTGGGGGATTCCACTTGCCGTTCAACACCTCGGGCTTGGGCCCATACAAACGCATGGTCAGGTTGACCCCGCCCTTCGGTGCCGGCAGCCAATTGGCTTCAAGGTCCTTGCCTGGGTTTTCGTGCTGGAAGTAGATATCCAGCGAACCGTCAGCATTGGTCTTGAACGGCATCCAGCTACTGAGTGCAAAGCGGTTGAGCGCATTGCCGACCTGGAAACCCTCGCGGTCGTACAAGGTGATCGACCAGAAAGCGTTTACCGGCGGCGTTTCACCCTTGTCGAAATGCAGCACGTACTTGTTCGCGCCATCGAGTGGCTTGCCTTCGACGACGCCCATGGTGTCGGTGTTCATCGACCAGCCATTGACCACGCGAGCGAGGGTGGGAACCTTCCACGTCATCAGCGCCTGCGCGTCCTAGGGTACGGTCTGAAGCGCTGCTTTGGTTTCAGGGGCCAGCGCATCCATGTTGAAGGATTTTCCGGGTTCGATACGGAATTACTTGCGGGTAATGTCCATGGTCAACAGCGGGTACAAATAAACGTAGGCATCCACGCCGAAGACGTATGCTTCTTCGGCTGTGACTTTCGATTGGGCATGGCTCGCGAGCGGAAAGTTGGCGCAGGCTGCAACGGTTAGAGCAACGGCTGTCAATGCTTGAGTAATCAACATTTTGACGATCATCCGTGCGGTGGGGAGACCCGCCGGGATTGGCCGCGTTACCGCAACTCTAGACGATCAATTGAAGGGGATCTGACAGGCAGACAGCCGGCTGGCCGGGGTGTTGCGCGGGTGAAACACCCTCGATAGACACCTCAACGATCCGAACGCAGCAGTGCATCGACACCACCCTCCATCGACAGCACCGCCGAGCGGTTTCGCCCCGAATGCTTGGCTTGATACAGCGCCGCATCCGCACGTTCGATGAATACTTCCATGCTGTCCCGCCCCGTCGGTACAAACGAATAACAACCCAGACTGACTGTCACGAAGCCCGTGGGTGAACCGCTGTGGATGATGTTCTTGTCCATGACGCTGCGACGGATCTGCTCGGCAATCACCAGCGCGCCGTGAATATCGGTGTCGGGCAACAACACCGCAAACTCCTCTCCGCCGTAGCGCACGGCCAGATCGGCTTTTCGATGGCAGCACCCCTTCACCGCCCGCGCCACTTCAGCCAAGCAATGGTCCCCTGCCACGTGGCCGTAAGCGTCGTTGTAGCGCTTGAAGTAATCGATATCGAGCATGATCAGGCTCAGTGAACTTGACTGCCGGGCGCCTCGGCTGAACTCGATGTCCAGCGCGCCCTCGAACAGCCGGCGATTGCCCAGGCCGGTCAGGCTGTCGTGGGTCGCGATCAACTTCAGCGCTTCTTTTGCCTTGCGCAAATCCGCCTCGACCTGTTCGCCGACACGCACCTGATAAAGGAACATCCAACCGAACAGCCCCACACCCAACACCACCAGGGCAACGATGACTGAGGAGCGAAATGCCGTGTCGTACCAATCCTTGAGAATCGCCTCCCTGGACGAGGCGGCAGACACGACCAACGGATAAGCGTCGAGCTGACGGTAGCCATACAACCGCACAACACCATCGACCAGCGAGCTGAACATCGCGTTACCGGAAGGCGCGTTGGGCAGCAATTTTTCGAAGATCTCGCTCTTGGCCAGTGATGTGCCAATCTGAGACTCCACAAACGGCCGTCGCGCCAGCAGCGTTCCGTCGGTCAATCCCAAAAACATCGAACCGTTATCATCAATGCTGAAGCTTTTGAAGAACTGATCGAAGTACGCCATCTTGATACCGGCCAACAAGACGCCCTGGAAATTGCCATTCTTGTCGTTCAGCCGTTTGGATATCGGGATGATCCATTCGCCATTTTCCCGACTGCGAATCGCCGGCCCGATGTGCGCCAGGGAGGAGACGTTCTGCTGGTGGAACTTGAAATAATCGCGATCCCCTACACCTGGTCCGCGTGGCAGTTCGTCGAAAGAGGTAACGACCCACTGCCCCTTTTGGTCGAACAGAAATATCCCGTGCAATTGATTCAGCGCCTGCACCCGCCGGGCGAATGTTTTCTGCAAGCGTGCCTTTTGGGGCGCGCCGAAACCGTCAGCCTGAATCCAGTCGGCCAGACTGGTCAGCACCAGATCGGCTTGCATGAAGGTGTCTTCGGCCTGCTGCGCCATGGCCCGCGTCAGGTTTGATGACGCCACTTGTGCCAAGGCCAGGTCATGCCGGCGCGACTGCTCCAGTTGCAGGTACAGCAAACCGCACAGGCTCAGGCACACGACCGCAATAAACAGTACCGCTGCTTTGCGCAGAGGTAACCGTTTCAACGTGACGCCGGTGGCGTTGTGCGGATCGTGCGCAGGGATAGGCAAAAGCTCGTCCTGTAAGGGTAAGGCATGGGTAGCACCCCAAAACCCTTATTTTTTGTGAGCTTAGTCTACGGGGGGGTATGGGGCAAATGTCCTTTGGCTAGCCGCTGCATCGCACGGTGCATATGCGCCCGGACACTTTCTGCATCCCCCCGGCGCATTAGCACACTGTGTGCACCGACCTGTCCGAATTGCCACCGGCCGAGTTGGCATTGATCAGCCGCAAGGGAGCGCTGACCGGGTTGCAACAGACGTTGGTGGAGTTTTTGCGGGGGGAATCAGGAACTGTAGGGAATCAATAAGGGGGTTCAGCAAGCCCCCATTCTCGAGGGCGGCCTCGAGGGCGCCCATTTCAATAAAGTACGAACAACCTTTAGATCAACTTGTCGATCTCTTCCAGCGTCACTCGGGGAATGAGTTCATCTGGAATCCTTGAAGAATTGGACAGGCTGTAGACCTGAAAATCTTCATCCACAACGTACTTCGACAAGATCTCGAAGGACGGCAGGATTCTCGTATAAAAATGCTGATCGAGCAGGCATGGCGACGCGACCGTGTCGGCCCCTTCGTAAAAACGGCTTACAGACTGATTCAAGTCGACGCCAACCAGAAACACCTTGGTAAACCCCACGTGATACGCAATTTGCAAAGCCAGATAAGCCACGGTACGTGCATCAAAAAAACCGCGTTTAAGGTTCTTGCTGAAGCCAAGGGTTCTATTACGGCCATTTCCGAGTTTGCGACTTCTGACGAGTTCTTTATCGGCCCTGAACACCAGGTCTGTCCAGGAGAGCTTGGGTGCTCGACCGAGCAAATACAGCTCGCCCTCAGGCGCTACTGTCGTATGCCAGATGTGCTCTTGCCACAGTGCAACCCGCTGACTGATGCGCATGCCCTCTGAAAACAGTTCGGGTTGCTGTCGGGAAAAACCTTGATCCGTACAGGCATAAAAGAACGGCTTGATACCTGTCCCCGAGAACATGGAAATGGCGCCGTTCATTGTGATCATCGGAACATCTGCAAACTTTTCCAGCGGAAAATCTTTAGCTGACGCCCCCGAGGCGATGATAAACACGGCACCTTTTTGGATGTTGCGGCACTCATCGAGGTCATGCACATCAAGCATACCTGTGTTGAGTGATGGTTTTTTTTGTGCAACATCCATCTTCAATTTCCTATCCCTTTACATCGATGATCGGTGACTATTTTGCATTGTGATAGTTTTCAACGGGAGAGCCAACCTTTTGGCTTCGCCAACCCCGGAATCTGCGACGGAGCGCAAAGGTTGATGCAGAGCGCTTGCATCGTTGGTGCATCGATGACCTGACCGTTACATACGGATAGCAAGTCCCGCTTCCTTCACGGCCATTGCCGGTTTTGCCCCGTTGCAACAGCGGAAGTTCCTGCTCGTCGCACATCCAGAACAGGCAATTCCGAAGGCAGATTCAATCCCCGCAGTACCGCGGAATCGTACCCGTATACATCCGGTTTAAACATCACTCGACCATCGCTACTCAGGTCCACCGTCCAGTAAGCCAACAGCACCGGCACCTTGACGGGAAGCCTGATGTTTTCGGTCTTGCCATTAGCCAACTGGGCCTGTATTCCGGCGCTGTTCCAACGAACCGGGTCGTTGAACAGCAGTTCAACTAACTGCAGTGGGTTCTCCACGCGTATGCAGCCTGAACTGGTGGCTCGACGCGATTGCGCAAACAGTTCGCGATGCGGCGTGTCGTGGAGGTAAATCGAATACTCATTGGGAAACCGAATGGCCACCTGCCCGAGCGAGCCGTCCGGGCCTGCATCCTGTCGCAGCGTGATACCGCGCGCATTATTCCAGTCGACGGTCGCTGGATCGAGCACATTCCCCTCTCGATCAAGCGCTCTTATCCGGTTGGCCGCAAGGTAGCCGGGATCTCTTTGAATCTTCGGCAGCATGTCTTTGACGAGGATGGTCGGCGGCACGGTCCAGGTGGGGTTGAACGTCACATAAGTAATCTCGGATTGAAACACCGGCGTACTGCGGAACGGCTTACCGACCTGAACCCGGGAACGCCATATCGCCTTACCGTCGCGATAAAACGCCACCTTGTAACCCGCAATATCAACGATGACAAAAGTGCCCTGAAGTTTGTACAGCAACCAACGCGCACGCTCCATGTTCACCCGGACCTGGTCTATCCGCGCCTCTACGGGCACATTCAACGCAGCCAGTGTCGCGGCCCCCGCCACGCCATCCGCCCCCAGGTATTGCTCGGCCTGATACTTTTTCACCGCTGCAGTGACGCTGTCGTCGTAATCAGTGCGTGGCTTTTTTGATGGGGCCAGATAACCACCTGCCACCAAACGTGCTCGCAACTGCGCGACAGAGGCGTCATCCATGCCTGGCTTGAGCGATTGGCCTTCGGCAATCTTCGGCCAGCCGCCCGCGTCCCGAACCTTGCGCAGTTGCGCCAGGCCCACACGCAGGCTGCGGTAAACCGCCTCTTGTGGCGGTGCTTCGGCGAAAGCGCGCGCCACGTCATGAGCATCGAGCGCGGCGAACAAGTTATTCATGTCTCCACGAGGATCGGCGCCGACGGGGTCGAAGTTCCAATGGATGTCCAGACGCGAAGGGTCAACCTTGCCGCGCCGCAATTGCAGCAGCGCGGTGACAAAGGTCCGGGTGGCCGCGATATCGAATGCCGCCCGTTGCACCACCGTCGGCTCTGCTGCCTGCATCGATGCTCTGGCCTTCGCCAACTCATCAATATGAAAGTCCGCAGGGTCCAACCCATCGGCCTGCGTCTCGCTCAGGCTTTTCAATAACTGAATGACATCGCTGTCGTTCGCCCAAGCCGAGCGATAACCCCGATGCATGTAAAAATCCATGACCACACGACTCGGATCCACCCGTCGATAGCCACGGGAAGTGAGCAAGGGTGGAAACGATGAACTCAATGGCTCAAATGCCGCCTGAATCGTTTGAGCGACGTAATCGTCAGGTGCCGCGCCAGCTCTGCTGATGACGGCAGATACCGCCTCAATCGGCGAAGTTTCTGCAATCGCTGCGCCGCTGATCAGAAAGCCCATAAAAAAGATGCGGCTTATGACGAATAACCTTGTTAACTGCCCCATGGATAATCCTTAATCGCCCCGTATTCAACGGCTAGCACTTCTGCACACTGCTAGACTCGAAACATTAATGTGAGATTTACATATGGCGCTAGACCGCTTTGGCTTCCTATTCACGGCCCTGCTGCTGACGTCAGTTTCAGTACCGGCAGCCTACGCCGATTCGCTTGAAGCCGCGCTGCTCAAAGCAGCACCTGACGCCAACGCCAAAGTCATCGGGCTGGCCGTACGCGCCACCCAATGCAGCTTGGCCCAAGGTAAAGCCCCTGTCCAAAGACTCGCGGTCATCGACTACTCACTGCCTTCGACCGAACAACGGTTGTGGGTGTTCGATCTGAAGAAACGCAAATTACTGTTCCACGAACTGGTCGCCCACGGTCGCAACAGCGGCGAGAACATGGCGGTCAAGTTCTCCAACCAGAATGAAAGCTTTGCCACCAGTCTTGGTTTATATCGGACCCAATCGAGCTATGTCGGCCAGAATGGTTATTCCTTGCGCATGGAAGGTCTGGAGCCGGGGTTCAATGACAACGCATTAGAGCGGGCGATCGTTATTCACGGGGCGCCCTATGTCAGTCCGGTTCTTGCCCGAGCGAATGGCCGGATCGGTAGAAGCCTGGGTTGTCCGGCTGTGCGGCCGGCGATTGCGCATAAGTTGATTGATTCGATGAAAGATGGGCAGTTGTTGTTTTCTTACTATCCGGATCAGCGCTGGTTGAAGTCGTCTTCGTATATCAATTGCGGTGGCGGCACTGTGGCCTCAGCGTCAACGCCCGGTACACGCTAATAAATACAGCATGAACCTGACAAAACTGTAATCCCCGCCTCAGCCTGCTGAAAGGCGCCGCCCGTTAGCCTCGTCGTCAAGCTCTCTCCACGCTGACGGACCGGGAAAACGGAATGCATTCCAACACATCAAGACGCACCTTCGTGAAGGGGCTGGCCGCGGGCGGGCTCCTCGGCGGGCTCGGGTTATGGCGCACGCCTGTCTGGGCGGTCACCAGCCCTGGTGAGCCTCAGGTTTTGGCGGGCACCGATTTCGACCTGTTCATCGGCGAAACCCCGGTCAACATCACCGGCAACCCGCGCACCGCGATGACCATCAACGGCGGTATTCCCGGCCCCCTGTTGCGCTGGCGCGAAGGTGACACGGTGACGCTGCGGGTGAAGAACACACTCAACGCCAACACCTCCATTCACTGGCACGGCATCTTGCTGCCGGCCAACATGGACGGCGTGCCGGGGCTGAGCTTTCACGGCATCGAGCCGGACGGCATGTACGTTTACCAGTTCAAGGTCCGGCAGAACGGCACTTACTGGTACCACAGCCATTCGGGTTTTCAGGAGCAGTCCGGCGTTTACGGGCCGCTGGTGATTGACGCCAAGGAACCGGAGCCGTTCCAGTACGACCGCGATTACGTGGTGATGCTGACCGACTGGACCGATGAAGATCCGGTCAGCCTGATGAAGACGCTGAAAAAACAGTCCGATTACTACAACTACAACAAGCCCACCGTGGGTGATTTCATCCACGACGTCAGCGAGAAAGGTTGGGGTTCCACAGTCGCCGACCGAAAGATGTGGGCCGAAATGAGAATGAACCCCACCGACCTGGCCGACGTCAGCGGCGCAACTTACACCTACTTGATGAATGGCCTGGCGCCGAACTCGAACTGGACGGGCGTGTTCCGGCCGGGCGAGAAGCTGCGCCTGCGCTTCATCAATGGCTCCGCCATGACCTACTTCGACGTGCGCATTCCCGGGTTGAAAATGACGGTGGTCGCTGCGGATGGCCTGCACGTCAAACCGGTGAGCGTCGATGAGTTTCGCATTGCGGTGGCCGAGACCTTCGATGTGATTGTCGAGCCAACCGAAGCCGCTTACACCTTGTTCGCCCAGTCGATGGATCGGACTGGCTTTGCACGCGGCACGCTGGCAGCGAAGGCGGGTTTATCCGCGCCGGTACCGCCGCTGGACCCACGGCCGCTGGTGACCATGGATGACATGGGCATGGGCGGCATGGATCACGGCAGCATGGCGGGCATGGATCACAGCACCATGGCCATGCCCGGCATGCAGTCCCATCCCGAGACGGAAAAAGACAACCCGCTGGTGGACATGCAAGCCATGACCACCGCCCCCAAACTCGACGATCCCGGCCTGGGCCTGCGCAACAACGGCCGCCGCGTCCTGACCTATTCCGACCTGCGCAGCACCTTCGAAGACCCGGACGGTCGCGACCCCAGCCGTACCATCGAACTGCACCTCACCGGCCACATGGAGAAATTCGCCTGGTCGTTCAACGGCGTGAAGTTCTCCGACGCCGAACCTGTGCGCCTCAAATACGGCGAGCGGGTTCGGGTGGTGCTGGTCAACGACACGATGATGACTCACCCGATCCATCTGCACGGCATGTGGAGCGACCTCGAAGACGAGAACGGTGAATTCATGGTGCGCAAACACACCATCGACATGCCGCCCGGTTCCCGACGCAGCTATCGGGTCACCGCCGACGCACTCGGCCGTTGGGCCTATCACTGCCATCTCCTGTACCACATGGAAATGGGCATGTTCCGTGAAGTTCGGGTGGAAGAATGAGGCGCCTATCCATGACCAGACTCACTTCCCTCTCTTTGGCACTCGTGACCGCGAGCCTGACGCTCTCCTCGGCGATGGCCGCCACCGACGACATGCAGAACATGGATCACAGCCAGATGCCGGGCATGGACCATAGCCAAATGCAAAGCATGGACGACGGCCAGATGCAGCCCGCCGCGCCGACCGAAAGTCGCACGCCGATCCCGGCGCTGACCGATGCCGACCGCGCCGCCGTGTACGCAAGCCCGACCGGGCACAACGTGCATGACACCGCGCTCAACTACTACTTCCTCGCCGACAAACTCGAATGGCAGGACGCTGACAACGGCAGCACCCTGGCCTGGGATCTCTCCGGCTGGATCGGCGGCGACATCGATCGCCTGTGGTTGCGCTCCGAAGGCGAACGCACCAACGGCAAAACCGAAGACGCCGAAATCCAGGCCCTGTGGGGGCACGCAATCTCCCCGTGGTGGGACGTGGTGACCGGCGTTCGCCAGGACTTCAAACCCGGCGACCCGCAAACCTGGGCCGCGTTCGGCGTGCAAGGCATGGCGCTGTACAACTTCGAAGCCGAGGCCACTGCCTTCATCGGCGAAGGCGGCCAAACCGCTGCACGACTGGAAGGCGACTACGACATCCTGCTGACCAACCGGCTGATCCTGCAGCCGACCGCCGAACTCAACTTCTACGGCAAAAACGATCCGCAACGGGGGATCGGTTCCGGGTTATCCAACACCGAAGCCGGCCTGCGGCTGCGCTATGAAATCCGCCGGGAAATCGCGCCCTATATCGGCGTGACCTGGAACCGGACCTACGGCAAAACCGCCGACTACGCCAACGATGAAGGTGAGGATCGCAGCGAAGCACGCCTGGTCCTCGGTGTTCGCCTGTGGTTCTAAACGCATTAACTCAACAACCAAAAAAACAACCGCTTAAAGCGGTAAGAGGCCTTGCATGCGCATGATTAAAACGACCGCTGTTGTCATTGGACTGCTCATGAGCGCGCTCGCTCAAGCACACCCGAAACTGCTGTCCTCCACCCCGGCCGAAGGTGCGGATGGCGCGGCACCCGGCACCGTCGAACTGCACTTCTCGGAAAACCTCATGACCCAGTTCTCCGGCGCAAAACTGGTCATGACCGAAATGCCCGGCATGGCGCACTCCCCCATGCCGATGAAAGCCAAAGTCTCTGGTGGCAGCGATCCGAAAACCATGGTCATCACACCGCTTTCGCCACTGCCTGCCGGCACCTACAAAGTCGAATGGCGCGCGGTGTCATCGGACACCCACCCGATTACCGGCAACGTTACGTTCAAAGTGAAGTGATTGATGAGCGACTCGGTCAGCATTGCACTGCGCTTTGGGTTGTATGTGGATTTGATGTTGTTGTTTGGGCTGGCGCTGTTTGGGCTCTATAGCCTTAAAGGACAGGAACGGATATCGGGCGCGGCGTTGCCGTTTCGGTCGATGTTGGTGGGAACGGCGGTGCTGGCTGTGCTGTTTTCCATCGCCAGCATGGTGATGATGGCGAGCGCCATGAGCGGCGAGACGGACTTTGCCGAGCTGCGCCCACATATCGAGATGATGGTGTTTGAGACGGATGTCGGGCTGGCCTGGGTCGTGCGCATTGTCGCGTTGGTTGTCGGCGGTTTGGCGATGATGCTCAATCCACGTGCGCCCGGGTTCAGCCTGCTGATCGCGTCTTTTGCCGGCGCTATCGCCCTCGCCAGCCTGACCTGGAGCGGTCATGGGGCGATGGATGAAGGTGACCGTCGTTACTGGCACTTTATCACTGACATCTCGCATTTGCTGGCTTCGGGGGCCTGGTTCGGGGCGCTGGTCGCGCTTGCCTTGATGGCAAAGATCAACGATCTGCAAACCGAAGAACGCATCAGATTGCTGGCTCGGGCTGTCCGCCAATTTGAAGGAGTAGGCGCAGTGATCGTGGCCGTCATCACGGTCACGGGAATCGTGAACTACCTGTTCATCGTGGGCCCAACGCTCGACGATGTATTGCTCAGTACCTACGGGATTTTACTGTCCATCAAAATCGCGCTGTTTGCCGGGATGCTGGTGCTCGCCGCGTTGAACCGGTTTCACCTGGGGCCGTTTTTGGAGCGGTCGTTGCGTGAGGGTCAGTATCGGGTGGCGGCGAATACGTTGCGGCGCAGCGTGGTGGTTGAATTGGCGGCGGCCGTGTTGATTGTGGGGTTGGTGGCCTGGCTGGGGACGTTGAGTCCAGAGATGGAAATGAGCGCGGAGTAACGTAAAGGGGCACCACTTGATATGGATCAATGACGGCCTCTTGCTCGGGACTAAGCTCAAGGTCACCCCTCGGATCGAGTACGCACTATGCTCCGGTTCCGCACTCACCTACCGTTGTTGATCCGCCAAGTGCTCGCACTGTGGCCGCCCTTACGCCTGCGCTTCGTTCGCTTCAACAATTAAAACCGTCCTCCGGGCGTCCGCAATTCCGGACGCTCCCTTTGGCTTCGCCACTTTAGCGCGGCCCAACAGTTCCTGTACGTCCCTGACTCACTGGAGATTGCCATGCATATGCACTTCAAAGCACTCGTCGCCGCACTGCTCATCAGTAGCCCATTGGCTGCTCTGGCCGTCGAGGAAAATCACCCCGACACACCGCCTACCGCACCGACCACCGCCGCCACGGCCACCGCACAAGACAAGGCCATGAGCGAGCAGATGGAAAAAATGCAGGCCGCCCACGAAAAAATGATCGCCGCCAAAACCCCGGCCGAACGCCAGGCCGCCATGCAAGAAGGCATGGCCACGATGAAGGACAGCATGGGCATGATGCACAACCATTGCCAAGGCATGGGAATGGGCAAAGGCATGTCCGGCGGCAAGGACCGCTCAGACCAGATGATGGGCATGATGATGAAAATGATGGATCAGCAGTCGAGCATGATGAAGATGCCGATGAACAACTAACGCCCTTTAAGAAGCGCTTGACCTTGCCATCGTGACAAGGTCAACCATCGATCTACTTCATCACACCACCTGCCGCTCACAGTCAAAGAGGTTTACGTAATGAACAGCACTGAACTGCAAGTCGAAGGCATGAGCTGCGGGAGTTGCGTCAAACACATCAACGCCGCGTTGCAACCGCTCGCAGGAGTGGGCGAAGTGACTGTCGATCTGGCGTCCGGTCGGGTCAAGGTGACTGGAGATACCCAGAGCGATGTTCTGTTATCGGCATTGAAGGAGGCAGGGTATCCAGCAAGCGTACTGACAGAAGACAAACACGAAAGCGTAAAGAAGAAATCTGGCTGCGGCGGTTCAAGTTGCTGCTGTCACTGAGTCCACCCCGGCGAGGATGAAGTTGAGCGGAGCAGCAGAAAGTAAGTACTCTCAGCACCCTCTCCATCATGGAAGCCGGAAAACAATGAACAACCTGAAAAGCACAATGATGCTCGGTGGCCTGCTCGCTCTATCGTTTGGTGCTCAGGCAGAGCAATCGCACTTGGACAGCGTCATCCAACAGGGCCAATTGCGCGTGTGCACAACAGGCGACTATAAACCCTACACCGTCAAAGCCGAAGACGGCGAATACTCGGGCATCGACATCGCCATGGCCCGCTCGCTGGCCGACAGCCTCGGCGTCAAAGTCGAGTGGGTGCAGACCACCTGGAAAACCCTGATGCCCGACATGCTCGCGGGCAAATGCGACATCGGCGTCGGCGGCATCTCGGTGACGCTGGAACGCCAGAAAAAGGCCTTCTTCAGCACCACGCTGGACGTCGACGGCAAAATCCCGCTGGTGCGTTGCGAAGATCAGGCGCTGTACCAGACCGTCGAGCAAATCAACCAGCCTTCGGTTCGCCTGGTCGAACCGGCCGGCGGCACCAACGAAGCCTTTGTTCACGCCTTTCTACCCAAAGCGCAATTACGGCTTCACGACAACGTGACCATCTTCCAGGAGCTGTTGGACAAGAAGGCTGACGTGATGATCACCGATGCTTCAGAAGCGCTCTATCAGCAGAAACTCAAACCTGGTTTATGCGCGGTGAACCCGAAGCAATTCATGCAGTACGGCGAAAAGGCTTACTTGCTGCCGCGCGATGACATGACCTGGAAGTTGTACGTCGATCAGTGGTTGCACCTGGCCAAGGTGACAGGCAACTACCAGAAAGTTTTGGGTCAATGGATAGCCACGCCCGAGCCCAAATAGCCGCCACCTACCCGATCCATGTAGCAGTTGGCGAAGCCTGCGTCCGACTGCGCAGCAGTCGCCAACCCAAAGCACACGGCACTTCAGGCAAAACGCAAAACGGCGGAAACACTTCCGCCGTTAATCGTCATGCAACAACCCCGAACTGTACTCGCCGAAGCTGTTGCCGAGCGCACTGCCATGGAAATTCATCTTATTGGGGTTGTTGGTAGGCCCCGGACCAAAACCGGCAGACGGCAGGGTGGCTTCCGAATATTCGCTATGGGTGCTTGCACCCGAACAGGCGCTCAATAGCAACGCACCGGCGATCAGAGCGACTTTGAAGAGGTTCGAGATCATTTTTCAGTTTCCTGTGGGTTGGAAGCGCGGTGACCTTAGGTCGTTATCCTATGCCGTAAGACCAACAGGAATTATGAAACTTTGCTTGGTGACAGCGTTGGTTCAGGTAGTGATTGTTTTAGGCAAAAATGGGTGTTTCCCAGACAAACTGTTAAAAGAGCAACGTCCTACACGACTCTGGGAATTGTCCGTACACTTGTCCATTGCTGTGCTTTTGTCACGAGGCCTATAGTCCACCCAACGCCAAAATGGCGTGTCGGGTTTGGCGACTCGATGGCAATTGAACTGAAACCTTCGAGCATTTTCGTAGCGTTTCGGAACGCACTTAGCTGCCTGTTTTATGGTGGCTGTGCGCGGGAGACCTTAGGGTCTGCCGGTTTCTCCATTGCCCGGTTCGCCAACCCGCGTACGGCTACCACCCATTCGTTTGGCGACGATTGAGTAGTAGTTTTCTCAAATTAATGGAGCTTCACATGAAAGAATTTATAGCTTTAACCAGCAACGCCGACGACCTCCCCTCGCTGTACGTAAACACCACCCAACCGCTGCACTCACTGCTTAGCACCGCACGCTACCGAATTGGTGCGGTAACGCAGATCCTGGAAAACCTCGCAATGCGCGGCGACATCACCACGGATTCAGTGATACTCAGCGACTTCGCAATGCTTTGCTGCATACCTTTGCGCGATGGCTGCGATGTGCTGGATGTCGTTGCGCGACGTATGGATGCTGAACCGTCCTGATGTCACAAAGGGGCGTCCTCCTCGGACGCCTCGTTGACCCATCTATCTCGTTCCTAGACTTCCTCCACTCACACGCTAAAAAACTGCTGCAAGATTCGCCTATGTCGTGATCAACTAACTCCCGCCGCCCCCCAATCCTGATAAACGCCCAACGCTCCCAACACCCGCCTCTCTCTCCCGTCGCTTCTCCATCGCCCCGATGATGGATTGGACCGACCTAACTAAAATTTAGTTATATTTCAATGTGATAAAAACTAAATTATCCTTGCTGTAGCAAAAATCAAGCAGAGAAAAAAGGTCGAAATAGTCCCGAAAGAACTATTTTCTACACGAAAGTCTGTCCAATCCATGACATACCGGACTAGCATCTTGGACATGACGCTAAAAAGATTTCTCAAACACTAACTAGCACCCATGACCAGCTGCGCTGGAGATAAGACTGAGCAAGGGATTCGACCCCCTTCGCCATGTCACCAAGACCGCTATAGGCCACATATTATGGAGTTTTTCACTTATGCGCTTAGCCTATACCGGCTTGTCGCGGCCCGGAAAGTGCCCTAAAAATGCCCTGATTTTCAAAAGAGATGCGGACAGTGCCGTAGCACCACATAGCTCCTGCCAGCTTTGAGCACTTTCCAAAAATCGCGACATGCGCACTCCGCAATTTTCATAAAACATTTGCGTTTCGGAATATTCGAGAGGGCTATGAGGGGGCTTCACTGAATAACTGTACGTTAAATCTGTCCGTGCCCCTGGAAATTTTTCAAACTCCTCGGACAACAAACGAACCCGATCAATAAGCTCCAACCACTGAAGAGCATGCTGTGGAGAAATTTGAGCCGCAAGAACAAGACAGCCCCTGAAATCCTCATAACGAGTGGATGCGACTTCCGTCCCGCATTTCAACGAAGCGACAGAAATTTTCCTCGCCCCTATGTTGTGCCTAGCTTCAGCCACTGGTTTTGCGAGTTGATCTCTAATTGAGTAAAAAAAGGTAGCAGGGTACTCATGATTGAAAAATCCGGGACGTTCGAGCGCCGTGACCACAGTAGCCAAGACCGAGTTTAACGCTCCAGCATTGTCAACAGCAGCCCTCCGGCGAGGCACGTACTCCGAAAGGAAGAAAACGAGGCAGCCAACCACCACTCCGGAAGAGAGCACTTTCGATAGTTCAAGCAGGAACGGTGAAGTGAGAATTGGCTCAAGAACTCCTCCCTTCAGAAAATCGAGAACAGGCATCTGCAACGTAGCGATGATCAATGCACTCAGCGAGACCAAAAAAGCTCCGACTAACAATCTATCTCTCCTTTAATTCAGCTGCCGACGCGCCTAAGCTTACGATGCCATAAGTTTATTTGTGGATTATTAACGCAAAAATCTCAGTCCATATTTTTTCGCAGCCGGCTTAGCAAGACCACGTCGGAGCTAGTCCATGAGTTTTTCGCCCTGAGCCAATCGGTTATAGGTCCCGGCGCAAAGGAGTCAGACTGTAAAAACAGTCGCTGCAAAACCCATATAGTTACAGGAATAAAAGAAACTACCCCACCCGCCGGCAGTGTACCAACTAACGCACTAAGCAAACCTATGCAGTCTCGACTTTGAACCTTCCTCTGATCACGCTCGAACTTTCTAACCTTGGCATTCAATGAATTCACATAGCCAACTAAATCAATGCTTTTTTCTTTATTACTACGCAGGAGTTGCTGCAATGACGAAATGTCAGAACCCGTAAAAACCTCAGCAACCTCAAGAACTGGGGCATCATTATCGAGACATAACAAACCTTCAACCAATACATCCATATCTGAAACAGGAGAGATTATTTTTTCACTCCTAACCCCTGTCAATATGCTACCCGCGAACTCCGCATATGGCTGTTCATTGAAATCTGAACTCTTCGAAGGACTGTATGTTGCACCAAGCGCCGCGGCCCACTCCACTGATGCCATACACATCTGCATTTGAAATCCAAGATCAACCCCGTGAAATTTTTTGGCGATGCCGATTGCGATTTTGCTTAGACCGTTCTGCATCATCGCCATCGCGCCAAGTTTGTTAAAGTTAAACTCTAACGAGGGCAAAGTCTCTGCAAAATGATCAATAAATACATTTGACAGATCAAGAGATTCGCCTTCAGGAAAACCGCCCAACACATCCATAAGTGACCGTCTTTCTTCATTATTTAGCGCAGGGAACAGTAGGGGATTTCTTCTACGAGACTCTGCTATGGAAGCTGCCGCTAAACGTTTTGAGAAGATAACTGACCGTGGTGCGGCCTCAATAATCTTTGCTAACAAGCCCACTGGGTACGTCAGTGGATTTCCTGGCAAAACAAATCCTACCCTCCCCATTACAGCCAAAGCCACGAGCTCGCTCTCTGATACTTTAAATGCTGACAACATACTATTAATATAGTCCGCTGCAGGCAGAGCAACCCAAACGACTTTATACAAAGTTAAATAACCCCGCAAATTACCCGGCATTACCATTGCACTATTAACAAAACAGGAATTTTTCTCTCTAGCCAACGGGCAATCTAGAAATTTGTGCCTATCAGTTATCCCCTCCGAAAATAATTCTAGCCTGCTATCCGTCCATAGATCCTGATCTTGTTCCATTGCCTCGCGCATTGGTGTTGATGGAGTTGAGAGTCCCGTACCACCACTATAAAAAATTAAGTTTTCCGACTTGGAATTTTTCGCTAAATCACTCCCTTTTACAACGACTTCCGCTTCCACATCGAACCCTAGATTTGCAAGAGCGATATCCAGCTCACACCTAAAATCTTCAGTTAACTCCCGATCAACTTCGACCCTTACCCCTCCGTGATCTGAATAGATTCCAAATTTCGGAAAATTTCTCGGCAGAACATTCCGCAACTCAGTATTCATTTCATTAGAAGTAAGTGGAAAGCCATGAAGCCTTGCTAGCTCGGAAGCTGTTCTCGGTGGCACCATCATTGCGCCTGGGGGTGGCACCCTTACAATTTCCACAGGCGTGCCGATAACTCGACAGCTTTCATGAAACCAAGACCTTAACTCTAAAAGATCTGATTCACCAATTTCAAAACCAAACTTGATTGAAACATAGTAGTGATTATCCAGCTCCCACAAACCTCCAAAAGACACTTTATTTTTTATTAAAATTAATCTTTCATAAGAATGAAGTGCATAACCGCGAATAAATACATTTGTGTCCGTACTCATGAAATCCAGTGCCCGCGCTTACTCGGAAAGTAACAACATAAATCATATAGAAATATTAGTCACTTCCTACGTCATCGAGTCGAAACGATACGCCGGTGCTATTTTTCGACTGCTTGGCGCTCGATGCCCATTGGGCGTGACAAAGACCGAGACACCTCCCGCACATAGGCCTGGCAAGCGGCTAGAGCGATCAATCCTTGGTCACCGGTATCGGTGATTCCGATAATTCGTTGAGCATGCGCTGGGTCAAGTCGGGCACGCGCTCCTCCATGAACCACGCCGCCGGCGCCGGTACCGGCTGGCACTGAACAGCCACCGGCTGGATCCGTGGCGTCGAGTAGGACTGACAGCCGCAAATCAGCAGTGGCAAGGCGATCGCGCAACCGTCCGTTTTCGAACTCGCATCATCTCCGGGGCTTTGCTCAGCCGAAGCTGCATCTCCTCCAATACGTCTTCATGCTCCCAGCGTCGAACTCGTCGTTCCGTGCTCGGTGTGCACTGCAATTTCAACGCGCAGCCCTGGCATTTCGAACTCCAGTAACGATGCAACTTCAGGCCTTTTTCAACGTAGGGATAGTGCCAGATCAGCGCCTCTCCAGCCGGGCAAATGTATTCGTTTTCTGCCGCGTCATAGACGAAGGCATCGTTATTGAAACGCCCGTCAGCCTTGGCTCCAGAGGTCATCGGCTTGGGCACATAGGCGGTGATGCCGGCATCGTGACAAACCAGGATTTGTTCGCTTTTGAAATAACCTCGGTCTGCCACCACCGACAACGTTTCTGACGCTATCGCCTCGCGGGCCTGCTTGGCCATTGAACTGAGTTGATCGCGGTCGGAACCGACGTTGGTCACCTCATGTGCAACGATCAAATGGTGCTGAGTATCGACCGCTGTCTGCACGTTGTAGCCGACGATTCCTGTGCCGCGCGTCATCATGGAACGGGCGTCTGGATCGGTCAGTGAGACCTGTTTATCCGGCGATTCATTGAGCTGGATTTCGATCGTTTGAAGCTCCTTCATTTGAGTTTTGAGCTTGGCGATTTTCTCTTCCAGCCGCACGGCACTGGGCTCGGAAGCTGTGGGTTCTTGCCGATCGGCAGCATCGAGTGCCGCCAGGTAACGGTTGATACTCGATTCAATTTCTTCCATGCGCCGCTTCAGTTTGGCGCTGGTGAAATTGCGGTCGCGGTTGTTGACTGCTTTGAATTTACTGCCATCAATGGCGACCAGATTTTCTCCAAGCAATCCCAACTGCTGACACAGCACCACGAACTGGCGACAGACGCCTCGGATGGCCTTGCTGTTGTCTTTTCGGAAGTTGGCGATGGTCTTGAAGTCCGGCATCAAACGCCCGGTCAACCACATCAGTTCGACGTTTCGCTGGGCTTCTCGCTCCAAACGTCGGCTCGACTGGATGCGGTTGAGATAACCGTAGATATAGATCTTCAGCAGGATTGCGGGGTGGTAAGCAGGCCGGCCTGTGTCAGCAGGAATAGCACCGTCAAAACCCAGACTGACCAGGTCGAGTTCATCGACGAAGACGTCGACTATGCGCACCGGATTGGTATCGCTGACGTAGTCGTCGAGGCTTTCGGGAAGTAAGGTGCCTTGGCCTCGATGTTCACCTTGGATAAAGCGCTTCATGGGCGATCCTTGCGATGAAATCCTCAGAAATCATAGCAAGGGTTCGCGAAGGTGTTTTTACACACTCTGGGCCAAGAGCGGCCCTTCGGACTTGCCCCGAAAGCCCGGCTGCTGACCGGTCAATGCAGATAACGAAAACTATGCATGTCAGTCGGAGTATCGGCTTTAATGTCGGTGCAGATTCACCTGCTCACGGCGCTGGATTTCTATAATTTGCGAGATGTGATGCACGCTATCGGTGGGTTTCAGGTTCTGAACCCCTATCTAAATCAAGGAAGACAACCCCATTGAAAACAGTTCTCGGCGCCCTGCTTTTAACCTGTCTGACGACCAGCGCTCTCGCTGACGTCAACTCTGTCGGCTTCCAATCCTACACCCTGCCGGACCCACACAATGAGCGTCCGCTGGAGATGGTCGTCTGGTATCCCAGTACAACGACCGTCACCCCACAGTTGATCGGCGACGATGTGGTGTTTGTCGGTGCTTCTGCGGTTCGCAACGCGCCACCCTCTGCTGGCGAGCACCCATTGGTGGTGCTCTCCCATGGATTCAGAGGCAATTGGAACAATCAGAACTGGTTGGCGAGTGCATTGGCCCATAAGGGTTACATTGTCGCAGCGGTCAACCACCCCGGCACCACGACCCATGATCGCAACCCGCAAGCGGCGGCGCAGTTATGGCAGCGGCCCATTGACCTGCATCGGGCCATTGAGGCGGTCACCACTCAACCTGAAAAATTTGGCGTGGTCGCAAAGCGTCAAATTGCTGTAGCGGGCCATTCACTCGGCGGCTGGACTGCAATGGAGATCGCCGGCGCTCGTTTCGACCCGGCCCTGTTTGCCCGTGACTGCAAACTCCATCCGCAGTTATCCAGTTGCACCAATTATCAAAAGATCAACCCTGAGAGTACTCCGGCATTAAAGGCTGCTCTGGCCGGAGATTTGCGCGATCAACGCGTCACCGCTGTGGTTTCTTTGGACCTGGGACTCTCGCGCGGGATGACCGATGAGAGCCTTGCGGCACTGCCGGTGCCAGTGCTAGTTATCGCTGCCGGCGCACCATCGGTGGAACTGCCTGCTCAGTTGGAGTCCGCCAACCTGGCCACACGCCTGCCCCAAGCGTCCAGCCGCTATGTCGAGATCAGTGACGCCAGCCATTTCAGCTTCTTGCCGATTTGCAAACCAGGTGCAGTGGCATTGCTCGAAGAGGACATTCCTGGCGATGGCATCATTTGCGGGGATGGCGACAATGCTCGCCCGCGCGAGGTAATCCATCAGCAGGTTACGTCACTGATCACCGAGTTTTTGACGCAGTCCGCGAACAACAAAGTGGAGCTCTAGGATTGCTGGCACTCGGCAACTCAGCAGACCTGAAATTTGCGCAGGAGCGCAATTTTTGTATCGAATCCAGCCACCTATTACGATCAAAACCGTTTTTACACAGCCTCGGCCAAAAGCTGCCCTTCGCAAAAGACAGCAGTCGGCCAGAAGCAGACGTAGGCATCAGCTCCGCATTTGACGGCTGGCAGCCGCCTTCCCTCATTTTCACTTTTTTAGATCTTCGTGCCATAGGTACTGTGCAGCAATTGCTCGCTTTTTCAATCTCCGACTAGCGGCCCAAGCAGCTAAATCCCACCAACCTCGACCACAGGCCTTTACAAGGTACTCTGCAATGTTGATATCGTTGCATATCGATTCTGCGCGAAGGACTGCTCACATGTCTTCCATTACTACTCTTGATGCTCAGGGCCAGCGGCTGTTGGCGCTCCTAGTAGCCAAACTACCCTCCGCAAGGCCTACAAACCCGCAAACCTTCATCGGTTACAAGGAAGCGCACGACCGTCTCGGCCTACCTCAGCTGCGAGAAAAATTTGGCGAGAGCCTCAAGGCGCAAGGACTCCATTCTCTTGCTGAATGGACGCATGAAACTGGCAAACCAGCGATCACCGGCTTGGTGATTGATCGCAACTCATTGATGCCGGGCAAAGGATACTTTGAGTTGTTTGGTCGACAGCCTGAGGACTTTGCCTGGTGGAGGGAGGAAATTGAAAAATCGAAAAGCTTCGATTGGTTGCCATTTCTCCCGCAGGAGACTGTTCCAGAGCCGCCTGCGGCCGTTGATATTGAAGGTTCAACTGATCGCGCAGAAGTAACAACTTATCGGATCATTCGCGACACATTGCTGGCGCGGCGAGTCAAGCAACTACACAACTACCAATGCCAGCTCTGCGGTCACACGATCGTACTACCTGATGGGAGCCGGTACGCTGAAGCCCATCATGTTCAGCCACTGGGAGCCCCCCATAACGGACCGGACATACTGGAGAACATCGTCTGCGTGTGCCCGAATCACCACGCCGAGCTTGATTACGGCGCGCGCACTCTCAACCAAGCCGACCTCCGACCAGCAGAGGGACACTCCCTTGGCGGCCGCTATCTGGCATACCACAATACGAACGTCCACAAGGTGCCTTAGGCACCCGCAAACAGCGAGGACTCCGTAACATGACCACGCCTACCGAATTGGATCGCCTTGCCTTTTCGTTTTTTCGCGAATTCGCACGCTGCGAGTATTGCCTCAAGACTGTTGGGCTTCTGGAGGGTTCCCCAAGCAAACCACAGGCCGACTGGGGCACCTTTGCAGCACAGGTGATCGCAGTTTTTGACGTGCCACCGAATGCCGAAACTGAAGGCGCGATCCAGTACTACCTTACTCATCCCCCTAAAAAACAAGTGCTTTTAGACGGAGTCCTCAGTTGGTCGACGACGCTTCCCAGTCATCAGAGCCAAGCAGAACTCGTTCTGCGCCTCGTCTGCAGAGTGAGGAACAACTTGTTCCATGGGGGGAAATTCAACGGCCACTGGTTTGAGCCACAAAGGAGCGAGGAATTACTTCATCGAGGGCTGGTAATCCTACGAGCGGTAGTCTCAGGCCACTCCAAGGTTCGCGAAGCCTATGCGAATCGGGCTGACTGATCGGCTCTGATGACCGTCCACTCTTGGCCGAAGACAATCAGTCGGCGTCTACAGATACACCTAGGCTTGCCTGAACGGCCTTTTTTTGGAGAGTTTTAAAAACTCGGCAATATCGGGCATTTTATTCGACCAACAAGCAGCACACGCCCCCAACCAAACCAAACCCCACAACCAAGAGACATATGAATAGATTCCTATACAAATACATGCCTTTAAGACCGGACTTCTTTAAAAAACCAATGATCCGGGCAACTCCGGCCTTGGATCTGAACGATCCTTTTGAAGGACACTTCAACAAAAACCAAGTACGCGACGCAGATCGAAACCAAAGAGAATATTACAAGAAAAATGGGAAAGAGGTCTACGAAACTGACGATGCAGCAATCAATGACAGCTTGGGAGTAATCCAAAGCGAGCTATTCGACCTAGGCATTCTTTCTTTTACTGAAGACTACAACAACCCACTCATGTGGGCTCACTATGCCGACAACCATAAAGGAGTAGTAGTCGAGTTCGACTTTAGCGTTCCATTTTTCACGGACTCGCTGAAAGAGGTTAATGGCCGCAAGAGTCGATTCGGAGAAAGCTATCTTGCTGACTTCTTTGAGTTCCCAGAGAAAGTTGATTATCGCAGAGAAATGCCAAGCTTTGAGAGACCGGAGCTTTCAGCGCCGGATTCAATGAATGAATTCCACTGGAATAAATTCAATCGCACGATATTATTCACCAAAGCAAATGATTGGATTTACGAGAAAGAACAGCGATCTATTGTCCAGCTAAAAGACGCCGATTCAATAATATGCAACGACAACCCGCACATTAGAAAACAATGCACTCTCGACCCTAGCATTGAGCTGGTAGAGTTAGGGAATAACAAAATACAAATAATCTACCCTGACGAGTACGAGATGCACGAAGTAATGGGGGATCAAAGTATAAAAACTGAGATTCATTTTTTAGCCACAGACTACAAGGAGCCAGCTATTCATTTATTTAGAATTAACCCTCTAGCCATTAGTGGAGTGTATTTCGGGTGCAACGCCACTGAGTCTCTATCTTTGGAAAATATAGAAAAAAACTCATCCCTGAAGCATCTCACCAATATTTATAAAATGCGCATCAATGACACGCAGTACCAGTTAAACCCCTTCAAACTAATAAAAAATATCTAGGCGACACCTACGGCGCACCTGATTTTGGCGATGGCAGACTGGCTGCTTAGGGTCGGTTGCCGTCCTTCGCGACAGGCAAAAGACGGCCATTAGCTGTCTTCGCTGGCACCAGTTTTTTGACAGCTGGCTGGCAGCTCGGTCTCCAAAAGCGGACGCCCACGCGCTCCGCGAGACTGCCTACTCCTTTCATTCAAAGCGGCAAGCGTGCGCCTTGACGCAGCGCATTTGCAATGACAACGAATGGGAGCCCCACACCTTTTCGGCCCTTCCCCGGAGTCCTGCCGACCGCATCATCATTCCCCTCATGATCGACCACTGCTACGCTGAACTCTCCAAGCAGGATTCGCGATGCCAAACTCAGACCTGCTCCCTTCCCTGCTGCACTAGCTCAACGAAAACCAACTCGCACACGAAGTCCAAACACCATAAAAATCAAGGCCGAGATTACGTTCTGGTGCAGCGAAGAAGGTAGACATGGCCATGCAGCGAGTAGCAAAATCTCCCCCTTTTAAATCTACAGCCACAGAAACTAGATAAAATGACGAAAAAAAGCTCCGAAAATAAAAGCAGTAAAAATAGTGATTGGGCGATTGAAATTAGTGGGATACCTGCAGTTATATGCATGCTGTTGATCTTAAGCAGCATCGGCTACACCATGTATACACGAAATGTTGAGGAATTTTTAAAAACATCATTTCTTATATCACTACCGCTGAGTATCTCAGCACTCAGCTATTTAGTATATTCCTTTAAGCTCCCTTGGAAAACTTGGTACGGGTGGCGTGGTATAAGAAGCACCATTCTAGTCTTCGTGTTCAGTTTTTTGTTTTTCTTAACTCTATTGGGTGTCGGGCTGTGTTTGTCGGATTTATCTGAAATGGCGTTGTCTGATAAAGTACGATTCTCCTTGAATGTTGGTTTCTTTACTTTAATTGCCGGCGGACTCCTCTTCGGCGCACGATCAAAGTGGAGAGTCACCTATGGCCTTTCTGAGGTGTTCGCAGGGGTTTTGATTGCTTCGCATCGAGCATATGGTGAAGATGGTCTCTGGAGTAAGGCCAACTCTGATTTCTACCTTGCAGTACTGGCTGGCGGAATCTATCTGGTAGTCCGAGGTCTTGACAATGTAAGCCAGGGAGGACATTTAAAAAGGGACCCTGCAATATTGCTAATGAATTGGATCAAAGATAGAGTCCTTATTACTGATCCTGAAGAAGTAAAAAAGAGTTACGGGGAGTAGGCAGCTTATCGAGAGCAGAACGGATAAGTGTCCAGCGCAACCCATAATTGACGAGAGGGGTAGGTCCGCTTCCAAAATGGTTTTATAGATTGTTCGCTTATCGCAGATTTCTGCCTGTCGCCACCGTCAGCTATGGGTCGAAAATGGCCCCTCGTGACAGGCAAAAATCGACCCACAGCGGTCGGTCAGCAACCGGTTGAATCCACAGCCAAAAGCAGACAGCGCTCCGAACTTCTGGATCACCTTGCTTCGGTGGGACAGCGCCTTTTGCCTGAGGATGCCTAGACAGCCATACGCTCCCCGAGACGGCACATTCGGCGCCCCCGATTCATACACGGTACCTCAGCCGCCCACCCAGTCCAAATTCTGAGTTGCGATTCCCTAGCGTCAAACCCAAGAGCCAGCAACGGGATACTCCTTAGGCACTCCACTCCACCTCAGACGTCATGCGGCCAAATAGAAGAGTACTAGTACCTGCTAGCAGGTACATGGTACTTGGATGGGACCCACAACACTCTACCTCCCCCCACTCCCCGCCCCCTTATTGACATGGTGGGGGTCGTTGGTTCGAGTCCAATCGCGCCTACCAAACAAAATCCGCTCTGCTGGGCGGTCTAGAAGGGCTCACCGAAAGGTGGGACCTTTTTTGTTGTCTTGGATTTCTTCAGAACGTTCACAAAATATAGGCTCCGTTCACACTGGGCAATGTGAACGACCAAATCAGCCGCTTCTCATGCGCAATCCTTCCTCTATCTCCCCCGTCTTTTTCACCACCTGTCTTCTCCCTCTTGAGTGACCGTTTTTCAAACTGTACTGTATGCACGTACAGTACATGGCGTTACCCAAATGAAAGACGACCTAATCGATGATGCGGGGTTCGAGCTTGGTACGCTCAAGGTTGAGCATGAGCGGTTACGTTGGAAGCTGAGCGATTTATACCGGCGGGAGAGTGGCAAGGAGGCGGGGAAAATGGTGTACCAGTACGGCGACCATAAAGTGAAACCGTGGTGAGTGCTCACGTCGTCTTCGAGTAAAAATATTTATTTCACTCTAAAGCTATAAAATATGCGCGTTATGCGAACTTTTATGCGTTAAGACGCAATTCCGCGTTTCACACACAATTTACGCACTGGTTTATCCACAGGTAGTACGTTGCAATTGTCACACGAAACGCAATATCCTGTATCTCAACGGAGCAAAACCCCTACATGTAGGGTTTTACCGTTAGCTGCTGACCTCGAATGAGGTACTTAGAAAAGTCTGCGAATGGTCGTGCTTCGGTCGCCACAACTTAGAACACAACCATCCGCACCAACTAAAGCTAAACAGTAGCGATTACGTTAGCCCTAGGGGGAATGCATTGAGCCAAACATTGACGTCATCGTCAACCGCTCTCTGCTGGCCGGCAATGCTTGGGGCTGACAATTCTTTCCTTTGCTACAAAGGTAAAAACGTCATGCCGAGTAATTCAAAGCAGTCCTCTACTAAGGTTGCCAAGCTGGCTTCCGAAACCCTCCGCGATCCTCATGCCTCTGCAATCGCCAAAAGTCTCGCTGCCTCCACGTTGGCTCAAGCCAATACTGGTAAGCAAACGAGTGCTGAGATGGAAGCGAAAGCAGGTCGGGTGCTTCAGAGTGAGAAGTACAGCGAAGATACGAAGACCCTTGCTGGTTCGGTTGTCTCTCAAGCAAACAAAGCGCGGGGGGAATGAATCATGACCCTTCATGCGATTCTCACTGTTGATTTGAACGGATATGTGCCGGAAGAAGCGAGAAAGACATTTGAGCGTGTGCTTGATGCCCATCATTATGTCAAACGCAAGCTGACCACTGTCTGGAGGGTTCAATTTACTCCGGGCACGACCGCAGCCAGTGCGGAGAGGATCATGCGAGAGCATGTTGCGCTTGCCGCTAGTACCGCAGGGATTCGAAACTACGAGGCACTGGTGATGGTGGGTGAGCAGCCGCCCATTGAGTGGAAGAAAGATGGCGTATCCACAGGAGGCTTGCTAGCGGAAGCACTCCAGCGATTCAGTTAGGAACAATGGCTTTAGGCCCCACCTCGGTGGGGTTTTTCACATCTGGCGATCTGGTTTTTAGCTACTGATAATTTTGACGCAGCTTCTCTATAGCAGTGGTGATCGCGTCTGCATTCAAATCTAACGTTCCCAACGCGGTGGTGATGTTGTCGTGCGTATCGACAGAGCCGCGAGCCTCAATCCACAGCGCCACTTCATCAAGACCGGCAGCGATTGCATGTTGGTTGAGCAGGAGCAGCTCCAGTGCGTCGGCTACGGTTTCGTTGCTGTTAGTCATGGGGCGTCATCCTTGATTGGGTTGAATGCGGATCGTAGCTCGATTCGAGATTGGTGGGTGGGCTGCGATTTCCAAATCCCGGATTTTCAGAGCTGGCACTTCGAATGCGTTTCAGAGTTTCCGGTCAGAAAACAAGCTCAGACCTTCCTGAGCGGTTTCCCCATCGCCCAAATTTTTATGGACGCTTTCCATAGAGAGGGGGGGCGGTCATTCTGAAAACGGTCGGCCTGTCCGCGTTGCTTAACACTGCGCTCCTGGCTCAATCAGAAAGCTGACAAATCTCAAAATAATGATAGGCCGCTAGAAGGTCCTACAGCCTCAAAACGAGACGTTGAAGGCGAGCATCAGACGACGTACTGCTGTTGGTGTGAACTCACTACCATGATGCGTTACCTGTCACCCAAGCCTTTGAGGTGATATCCTTGAGCCATCATCGATCTGACGTGGATGGCCGCATGAGAAAGGGATTGTTGTTGGCGACTGTGATAGCTGCGGTAGCACTTTCAGGGAATGCTTATGCTCGTGGTAGTAGCTATGGCGGACATTCTTCATCCAAAGCTAGTTATTCTTCCGGGAGTCGTTCTGATCATACTATCAGTGGATATACGCGAAGTAATGGAACATATGTCCAGCCTTCCCACGCTACAAATCCAGATGTCACTAGGAATAATAACTACAGCACAAAGGGGAATGTGAATCCTTACACTGGAAAATACGGCACTAAACCTCGTGATGGCAAATAGTTATAGACTTGCTTGACTTGCTTGACTTGCTTGGCAATATACAGCGAGGTTGGTGATGAAGACGTTGTTGGCAATGACGCTGCTTGTATCGATGCTGGGCAGCACAACTGCTTCCGCTGATACATTTGACGGGTACGAATGCACTGACGACTGCTCGGGGCATCAGGCGGGGTATGACTGGGCTGGAGGCAATTACATTGATGATGAGGACTCGTGCGACACGCCGTCCCAATCATTCAACGAGGGTTGTCAGTCATTCGTTCAAGGTGGCAGCGGGATTGTCTCATCGGATGATGATGACGAAGATGAATGAGTGACGTAATGGCAGCAAGCCTTAGCACCCGGTAGCCTGGCCGGCTCACTCAGAGGGGTACAGCATGAGGAAAATGATTGCAGCAGCATTATCCCTAATAAGCCTGTCTGTCCTCGCTGCTGACTACAGCGTACCGAAAGAACATTGGGAGTTCATGGATGGGTACAAATACGACTATCCAAGCTGTTCTGTAGCATGGAGTGGTAGAACGGCTACATTCCTCATCAGTGGTGCCGGGTGCGACAATATCGGCCCTGAGAAGATGGAAGCGGATGCTCTCAGATCGATTGATTACGTCAAGAAGAACAGCAGTGCTTCCAATTTCTTCGACTACTACACCCTAATCGAACAGGCAAGTGAGCCGTATAGTGCATATGAAGCCAAGCAAGATGCCCAGATCATATGGGCATCGGGCTGTTCAGATTTCAAGAATGGTCTGAATGGCGGAGACTTCACGAAGTGGCTGAAAATAGACGCTACCGTTAGTAAGTATTCCAAAATCAAGAATATTCCCGCAACCAAGTTGTACATGGACGGTTGGGAAACAGCACGCCTAATGAAAGGCGTTATTAATTGTAATGATTTCGCTCCATATCGTGCGAAAGACTACGTGTCTGGTGTCGACATCAGGAAGGGCCACTGAAACCAGCCGCGAATCCATGCCCCTGCTCCAGAAATCGGACCACTTGCACATCGATCTGGCTGTCTGGCTGGAAAAATAAACTGGGGCTCGCCCGGTGTGACGTACTGACATCCAGCGAAGACGGGGCACTGTCTGCACCGGGTGAGCGGCAGCGATTGTAGTTGTTTGGTCGCCCCTTGTCAGAGTCGAAGCGCCGCCCCCTGATATTGTGGGAGGTGCATCATCGGAAAATGATCGCGTTTCTACCAAACAAACTTGCAGTCGTCGGCCATTGGGGTCTTCGCTACATCGCCTCGGCCCGTGCAAGCCAGAGTGACTTTAGAGCCGGGTTGTAGGCTGACTGCAAATTTTTCGTCACTCGATGCTAGCGTGAACTGTGGCTCCATAAGCCGATTAACGCCGCCTTTCATGGTGACGTATGGCTTGCCTCGAAAATCAGTGTTGATGTTGACGACTGTACCGCTCACTCTGAATTGCTGACCTTTGAAATTCATATCTGCGGAAACGGTGTTGCGACTGTAGGCTGCTGCGATCTCTTCCGCTGTGAATGCTTCTAGAGCGGCAATTCTATCCGCCTCCTTCTGACGCTCCGCATTGGATTCTGCTACCGAATACAAATTGTTGTTCGCTTCCGACTGTGTGGTGGGGGCCGGGGTAGGTGCATTGCTCGCGCCTTTAAAGACGATGTACGCAAGGCCCACTGCGAGCACGATGCCGATGGTTCTTTTGGCTGACAAGATTCAATCCTTGAAGGGTAGAGAGTGCCGTATGGTGGCAGGGTGATGTGACGAGTGTCCAGATGCTGGGCGGGATCATTCCCCGTTGACTGGCCTAAGGCTTACGAGCCCGATAACATTGGGCCATCACTCATTAAGGAATTCGCCATGAAGGCATGGATCGGGGCGGTTGTACTGGTTGGGGCGCTGGCAAGTGGTGCGGTGATGGCAAAAGCACGGGATGGAAACGAGCTACTCTCGCAATGCCAAACTGCCATACGTGCTAACCCAAATGTTGACCCCTCCGAAGCATTAGACGCAGGACTTTGTCTGGGTCTTGTGCAAGGTGTTCGCCAGACGATGGAAATTTACGCTGAGGTGCTCCCAAAAGAAGAGCGCACATGCATTCCCGAAGGTATGACTAACGGCCAGGGCATGAGGGTGGTAGTGAAATACCTAGAAGATCATCCCAAGACGCTGCACGACTCGTCGACCGTGCTAACCATGGCGGCATACCGGGACGCCTACCCCTGCCCGAAGTGACCAAGACCCTTTTTTCACACGAAAACCATTTGTCCAAACCCTAAGCTTCACGCATCGAGAAAATCATCATGAAGGCAGGGATAGCGGCAGTGGTTGTACTCGCAGCAGCAACGAATGCATGGGCCGCAGAAGATTACCGCTGCACGATTGAAAGCACCGTCGCTGCAAAAGAGAAGCCAATAAACCGAATCTTCATAGGCAAACAATTCACCGTAGAAAGGCGGACTGGATTGATGACGGGTGCCCTGAAGAACTCCTACGTCACCGATCCACAAGTGATTGACTACGGATCGACTGAGAACAGCTACAAGGCCGTAGCAACCATGCGGAAAGACCAAGGGGGTGGGGTCGGCTCAAGCATCTACGCCTTGACTGTCAACGAGTACGAAGAGGATGCCAGAAAACCCTTCATCTTCCTGCAAAACGACGAAGCGTTTCTCGGTTGGTGCGAACACTTCTGATGCGTTTTCTAAAGTCCCGACAAACTAAGGTGGCACTTAGTTAGGGGCAGAGCGTTTCTACACGAAAACCCCAGCCGTCTAAATTTTTTATGAGCACTTTCAGGAAGAGGGGGTGGGGTCATTCTGGAAACGGTCGGCGTGGCCCATAGTCATAGTGGCAAAGTAAGGCAGTAGCCCGCCCCCCTAGAAGGGCTGTCATCCTGCACGACGGTAAAACCGAGGGTGTGAGCGAGTAAAATAATTCGACAGTCTGCTCCAGTCATATTTCCCGCCCCTACGCCAAGAGACACACACTCATGGTCAAAGACGATTCAAAACCATCTCTGACCTGCTTCAAGTACCGGAGCGGTGAAAGCGCCTTGAGATGTCTCGAAGAGGGTACGCTCTATTTTGCGAAACCGAGGGAGCTGAATGATGCTCTCGAAGCAAAATTTGACCACGCAGGGCATGCCGATTACATCAAAATCCTTGGAGATACCATGTCCGAGGTAAGTCGAAAACGTGGTGGGCCTTCAGTGATGTTTGACGTTCAGGGCCTTCCTGAAGTGATTGCCTTGAACGACACAGTAAATGAACAGTTCAAACGATCTTCTGATGGAGTCGGTATTTTTTCGGCGGCTCGGCGTCCCAACGATCAGGCTATGTGGGCCTACTACGCGGAAGACTGTAAAGGAGTTTGCTTCGAGCTGGAGTTTTCCCCGTCGACCTTACAGGCCAATCAGTTGGTTCCCGTGGACGTCACATATACCGATGGGGCTCGAACTCACAACCGTGCGGAAGACTGGAGGCTTCTATTCATAGCGCTGGCAGAGGAGCACCCCGATGCAACTCTCGCTGAACTTCAGGAAATGTCACTTGAAGAAACCTTCCGCCGACAACTAGGAGTGCTCTCGACGGCACGTGTAACGTCGGTCAAGCATACCGATTGGGCACATGAGAAAGAGATAAGGCTGCTATCGGGAAGTTCTGGGGCTCGTCAAATACTTTCAGCTGTCCTCAAGCGAGTGCATTTCATCAGAACGGATGGCGACAAGTGGGGCCCAATCGTGCAACTGCTTCATCTGAACTATCCCCAGGTACAGATAGCGCATTGGACGATTCATCACGGTGCAATCGCCATGTCCGCAAAGAACATGGTGTTCAAAATGATTCCGGTGGATGAACTGTGATCCTATGACGGCTCTCCAGCAAAATCCCAACCCCCGCCAAAATTTCGGGTGCACTTCGATAGTCGTTTGGTTTTCCGGTAGCAAAAATAATCTGGTGGTTTTGTCCGAGGTGCTTAACCAAGTGCGAGCGGGCTAAATGAAAATCGCAGCTTTTCTAAAATAAGTTGGGGCACGCAGCCCCACAGACCTAGACCAGAAACGACATCAGGCTGCCGCTGTTTCTCGCTTGATCCGGTAAACGGTGGCAACGCCACAGTCAGCCAGTTTGGCAATCTGATCAGCAGACATTGTTGGATGCTTCCGCATCAGCGCCTGTACCTCTGCCCACTTGGAAGCGTTCCGTCCTTTGCCTGTTGGTTTCCAATCGGGGTCAGCAGCTTTCTTGTTCTTCAAACCTTGCATGATGCGCTCCACGCGCTTCTCTTGATCCAACCGAGCCATGGTGGCCATCAAATCAATCAGCATATTGTTGATCACGTCCATGATTTGACCGGTGATCCCCTTCGCTTCAACCAACATGTGACTGGTAGGCAAATCAGCAACTACCAGACGCAATCCTTTGGCCTTGATGGTGGCCTTGAGAGTGTCCCAATCAGCTTGTGAGAGGCGACTCAGGCGGTCAACAGACTCAACCAATAGGACATCTCCCTTCTCGGCAATATCGAGCAGAGCGAGCAACTGGGGGCGATTGAGCTTGGTTCCGCTGATGTTCTCCGCGTACACACCAGCGATGCTCAACTCCTTCTCGATTGCGAACGATTCAAGGGCAGCCTTTGCACGGTTGGCGTCTTGGTCTTTGGTCGATGCACGGAGGTACAAGTGGGTGTTCATGGTCGGCTATCCTTTGTCATTCATCTTGATAGATAAATGATCAATGAATCAGATAGCTTTGTACAATAGACTATTGATAGTTTCTTGCCGACCTCCGCCGCACTACCGGATAGGTCTAGTTAACCGATAGTGAAAAACCATCGTTTTCGATTCGGGGTTAAGTCAAATTAGAGGCACACTGTTGACCGTTAGGACGCTTTCCTATTATGGAACGCGATAATCTCCAGTCATCCAGAGCGTCTGCAAGCTGTTTCCGCGACCCCGGTGACTTGCGGAAACCTACGTCGCGGACTAGGCTCAAAAAAATAATTATTACATATAAACATCATGGTATACATTATGAATAAATTCGTCATATGTAGTATCTTCGCACTCTGCACTATATCAACTTCAATATTTGCGACAGACGAAGCCAATGGTAAAACCTGGAACAAATCATCAAACTCAAGCAAATTAGAGGAAATGCGAAGGATTCTTGGAAATATAGAATCCAGAGGTTGCAAAGTTACATACTCGGCAAACTATTATGTCAGGCAACTGGATGATTTTTACTCAACAACCGCGACATTAGGGATTGAACTATCAAAGGCTATTGGCTTAATAGCAACAGGCGCTGGCGAGGATTGGGACTGTTAAGCCGCATAATCGAGAACACCTCCAAAGCCATCTACAATTGCTGCGGCTACAACGCAAAACCGTTACCCAGCCCAAGGGCGGCAGTTTAATCACCTTGAACGACCACCTGGAGGTCATGCACGGCACAAAATCAATCAGTTAGACATCTGGGCTTATGGATCCTGACCGTTCAAAGCCCCAACAGCGGATAGTCGCTTTGGGGCTCGTCAATGTTATTTGGCTATGCTGACCCCAGCATTGAGGACGGCAACTACGACACCACAGTAGAAATCGTCATGGCCAAGAAGAAAAAGTCCACCTTTCACCGCTACTTAAAAACTCAATTTACGCGGTGAAAGGTGCGCGGAACCGGGCAGGTACAAAAAAATACGCGATGAAGTCCAACGCATCAGCGATCAAGGCGACCAAGACAGCCATCGAGAACGGCAAGAAAACAGCCATGATTGAGGCTTATGCAAAAGAGCATGCGGTAACCGTAACCCAAGCGTCGATTCATTTCATGTCAATGACCCCATCTTAAGCGAAACAAGCGCGGCCAAGGGCACAGACCACAGTGCCGACCAGCAGATGCCCATCCATGATCGCCTACTAAGCTCTGCGCGAAAATCTATGCCCCCATTTTTACAGTAGTGATCCGCGATGGGGGTTTGGTTTGCTTAAATCTATTCAGCGTCTGTTTCGAGCAAGCTCCGCGCCTTGATAAGAGTCGCGCCTGGCGCCCCTTAAAAATTCGGAAGTTTCGGGAGCCACTTTTCGTATCAGGCTGTTCGTCAGACCGGTGGGCCGTTCACGCCATCAATTTTTTAGCTATCAACCTGAAAGGGTAGCCGTGCTACTGCTCGCCACTGGAGAACAGACAACCAGTCCGTCAGGCCCCGATTCATATCGTGTGTGAATGATCGCAATAGCTCAGGCAGACCAGTTTTTTCGCCAGTGCGCAGGCACAGGGAGGACACACAAACCTGCATGCGCAGACATTCTAGGTAAACGCTTCATCCCCGCTTGCGCGGGGAACACACTGCGGCCAAATTCCCGTTTTACTCGTGGGACGGTTCATCCCCGCTGGCGCAGGGAGCACGTCATCATTTGACGGCGCTGCTTGTGCATGTACGGTTCATCCCCGCTCGCGCAGGGAACACACTTAACGTAAATGACTTTTTCCAAAAGGAAAAACTTACCGTTAAACAGCCACCAATATTTTTTGCTAAATATCTGGACTTTCTTAGGGATGGAAAGCAACCAAGTGCAGACCGTCAAACTCGACCGGTAGATGCCGGCTCGGCCCTAAAGTCTAGAATTCGTAACCGGACTCATGGTTGCTCGCCCAGGCCATCACTACATTGCCGTACTCGTAGCCCTCGACCAGCTGCTGCCAGATCATCTCGCGCGTGCGCTTGGACACATCACCGATATAAACACCGGCACGCACCTCTAGCAGCCAGATGGCCATGCGACCCCGCAATCTGGGCGGGACGTTTTCTGTCACAACGACAAGAAAGCTCATTACTACGTCCTGTGACCAGCTTCGCCGATGTTTTCAGGGTTAGGAATAGCAGGTGGCACGGACTCCGGTGACGCTTTAGGTTGGGCAATGCCTCCGGCGGCCAGCACCTCCTCAATGGTTGGGATGATCTTTCCCAGCAATTTGCTGGAACGGAAAATATCCCGACAGGCCAACCGTACTTCCCTCTCGGGCTGCGCCGGTGATTTGGCGGCGATGCGAAAAGCCACGGGCACGACGGTGTCGAACTTGAACAGGTCGGCCACGTCGTAGACAAATGACAGCGGCTTGCCGGTGTGTATGAAGCCATACAGACAACTGGTCGCCGCCGACAGGCAACAGTTGGGCACATCCGTCGCATCCCATTTTATCTGGTCATAGTTACGACCCTGCAAGTCTACGCCACACTGCTTGGCCAGCAACTTGTAGGTTTCCCGCACGCGGACGCCTTCGATACCACATAGCTGCTCCACGGGCGCAGGCTCCTTGAAGCGCAATTCGTACATTTTCCGTACGACCTTAAGTCGCAGGTCGTCGTCCAATGCCAGTTTGGCCTGGTAGAGCAATTGATCCGCGCGTGCGCCGCCGGGCTGGCCGTTAGCGTAAAGACGCACTCCCCCCTTCCCCCACCCAAACCAGCAGGGTGCCAACCGTCGAGGCCAAATGCACGGTGGTATGGGAAACCCGCGTTCCCGGTTCCAGCATGATGCAGGCCATCGAACCGACCGGAATATGCATGCGTACGCCTTTCTGGTCGATAACCACAAAGGCGCCGTCCTGCACGTCGATCTGACCGTACTGTACGAAAATCATCGATGGGGGCTTGAGCGGCAGCAGCATCAGCAGCGCACTACGCTGAGCAGGCCACAACCGAACGCCTTGGCCGGGCCGATGCCGTTGCCCAATGCTTGGCGCACCTCATCAGCCCGCTCCACCTGAAACACCCCTTCGAAACAAGCACGCCGCACCATAATCGGCGCACTCCCACCTCGTCGGCTATCCAGCAGATCGCTGGTGCTGACCCAGGCGGATTCCACTTGAAAACCATGGCGCTCGCCCTGTCGCTGCAACCAGGCCAACTGCTCAGACTCGCCCACAAGCCCGTAGCGCTTGCCCGCGCGGGTCACGGTGGGGTTGGCCAGCAGGCGGAAACGATACTGTTGTTGCGGCTGAATGAGAGCATCCAAATCCATGACCTTGTTCTCAACAGGTCGCTGCAGATAACCCGGCAGGGCTTGCAGGGCATCCCAGTTGCCAGATTCGCAGGACTGCACTAGGAGCATTGGGCTGGACCATGGATTCGATCCCATCTCCAGGCGCCAGAGAAAGCGCGTTGGCGTATCCTGCTCGCCGGTCACGAAAGCCCGCACCAGAGTACGATGCATGTCGTAGGCATCGGCCAGGTCCCGGCGCGCCTGCGCGCTGCGGGGGTCAAGTGTCAATCGGGTCAGGTACATGCATCACTTCCTGTTTTACGAAACGCGGCCCGAAACGCCGTTCGGCGAAAGGGCCGACCGGCTGATCCAGACGCATCGAGCCTTCTCGGGTATCTTCCAGCGCAAGGCGCCAGCTGGCGCCTTGCGGCGCGATCAGAGCCGGATAGGTTCGCAGAGCGGACAACAAATCGGTTTGTCGAAGAGCATCTGGAAGAGCAACCGGCATGCTTGGGACGTAGCTCTTGCGCCCCAGAGCCAGTGACCAGACCGGCGCCCTCAGGGCAGCCTGGAGACACTCCAGAAGAACCGTATCGGCCCCCTCCAGCCCCACCAGGAACACTGCATCGGACAGATAGAACCGCGGGCTTACCACGGTGTGCTTGAGGTCCGTCTTGCCGGTGGCGAGCAGCACACCGGTAGCGGTCTGGTAATCGCGCATCGGCACGCCCTCACGATCTACCCGCACGCCCATACGCAAGACCGCAAGATCCTCCAGCGGCGCGCTGCGATCCCGTCCGAGCGCCGCACAGATTAGTCCTAACACTCCGGACTTGGACGGTTCGAGCTGGGTGTCGCGCTCGTCGAAACGGCTAGTCGTGCCCCAAGACTGCATCGGCCCCTGCAAACGAAGTAGCAAGGTAGGCATGCTCAGACCTCCAGTTCGGCGGCGACCTGTTCTTTCACCCAGCGGGCCAAGGCGCTCAGGTTGGGTTGGGCTTCACCCTTTCCTTCCGGCCAGCCGCTGCTCAGGTCGAGGTAGGCCCAACGGTCTCTGTCGTCAGCATAGACGCTGGCCAACTGGTCCTCATGCTTGGCCAACTCGACCACAGACAAGCGGCTCAGCGTCTGGTCATGACGGGCCACCACCGGTTTCTCGAAAGCATTGGCCAAGTTGAGCGGGCAGGCATGGCGTAGGCAGACACCGACAAACGCCGGCATATTATGGGCGGCAAAGGCATTCTGCTTTCCAGTGGGGATCGCGCGTACCTTGGCCTGGGTGAAGGATTCCAGCGCCGCCAAGGTCAGCTCCCGATCCCCCTGCAAGTTGGCCAACAGCTTGGGTGCATCGACCACCGCGTAGCGGTAAAAAGTTGCCGAGTTAAACGCGGTCTGCTCGATCATCGACGCGCCTTCTTTCTCAGGCTCGCCCACATCGTCTATGCCCGTGAAATAATCGAACTCGCGCTCGACCCGGTGTGTGCTGATAGCGTGGGCCACTTGGCAGGCGGCATCCTGGTTTACTTCCGGTAGATCAGCAAGCATGCGACCGAACAGCGCCACATCCACCGCCTTGCCACCATTGAGAAGGGCTTTGGCCTTTTCTATCAGCTCAGCGGGTGTGCGGGCCTTGGCCTCCTTAATGGCTCTCTTCTTGAAGTCCTTCTTGCTTTCATTCTTGTTTTTCGTTTCCACAGCCGCCGGAGCACCGACCAACTTCTCCCAATACTGCTCAATCAGCTTGGCAAAGTCGGCGACTTCCCCCGCCCCGAGGAACAGCAGATATTGGGTCTCACCGTCGTCCTCGAGCATGAGGCCGGTGGCGACCAATGCGGTTTTGATCTTGCTCTTGGCTTCTTCGGGGTCATGGTCTTTCAGTTTTTCCTGTAACAGACTCAGTAACTTCTTGGTCCTTACCCCCCGGTACTCTGGCGCCACTAGTTCGTGCTCTTGCGCCGCTCGGCGAATCGCCCGCTTGAAGCACTGACTACTCACTCGCGCACGGCGATGACCGCCGAACAGCGCTTCCTTTGGTGCGCCGGTGTCGTCGCGGTTTAGATTGGAAGGAGCGAAGTTCTGGATCAAATGAAACTCGACGAACAAAGACATGACATCTCCCTCAATCTTGTCTACCGGAAATGGTGGCTAGCGCGATAGAAGTCTCGCGCCCAGCGCTGGCGAATACGGTCTCGGATCTCGGGGTCCAGGTGCGGGTTAAGCCAGAAGCCAAGGTCCCGAAGCAAAGTGGCGTAATCCAGGCCGACATCGTCTGCCGCCAGCAGATTGACCACTTGGCGCAGGTAGTCAGGCAAGTTCTCGGCGTCGGCTCCGAGCAGCGCGATGAAACGTTTCTCGATGCTGCTGCTATCGCGGCGATGCATCAGTTCTCCGAAACTCGCAGCAAGACTGCGTGATGCCGTCTGAGGATGCAGGGCGAATAAACCGGCGATCACATAGAGCGCTAGACGTCGCGGATTCTGAGCATGACATTCAACGGGCACGAAACGCTCGACCAGGGGAATGGCCGGCCAATAGGCGCCCGGGGCGAAGCTTAGGCTGCGGCGCAATTTGGCCAAAGTCCCTGCATTGCTCTCTCGCAGCCGCATCAGATACGCGACAAAATCCTGCGCGAAATCGATCATGCTTGAGCCTCCTTGGATTTTTCTGGACTCGAGACGGACGGCTGCAAGTCGCGCAGCAAGGCTCGGAAGCGCGGCCAAGCACGGGCTTCAGCACCCAACGCCAGAGGCGACTGGCCAAGATTGCGCCGCAGAACGTCCCAACAGGTCTCGGCAGCCCGGAGCAGACTGACTGACCAGTAGCGGCTGGCTCCCTCGCCATCGCCTGCGCCGATGAGTGTGAGCAGGGACGGCAAAGCTCGCTCGGCCGTGGCGAAGAAGATGGCGGCCGAGGCGCCACCCTCCAGCATGGCCCTCGCCCTAGCTTGAGTGTCCTCGTTGCGTGGGTCGGGCATGGTGTCGGCAAACATACTGGTAGCCAGCGTTCGGATTTGTTCATGGAGCACTTCAGCGCGACGCACTTCGCTACGCAGATAACCGGCCAGTTGGACATCGGCCAGCAGTATCGCCGGAAAAACGAGCTGCTCGCAGCGCCAGCGCAGGAGCTTAGCCTTGCGGCTGGCAAGTCCGGCGATTAGCAGGGGTTGTTCACTCTGGAAGGCGCCGAGATGCATCTGGAGGTTGGCTGCCCACCCTAGCACCGTAGCCGGCTGGCATGCCTTACCCTTGGCATCAGGCAGTAAGGCCGGCAGATCGCGCCACAGCGATCTACCCTCCGTGAAACTCAACCGCACCAGTCTGTTGCTGCCGACGCGGTAGCTGGCCATTGGGTCGGACTCATGAGAGTCGTTGCCCAAGGCGACACCCGCTGCAAAACGCACCCACTTCACCTGTCCCACGTCCGTTTCCAACAGCAACACCGCACGACTGAGGCGGGTGTAACGATCATTGATGCCAGTGGCCAGCTTGGGTTCGGCAACCAAGTCCCGACGCTGCGTGGGGGGGCGCTCCCAACTTGGCAGATCCTGACGCTCCGAGGCCGGATGCAGGGCCAGGCAAAGAGTCTGCTGCAGATTGGCGCCAACCGGCAACGCTGCCGCAGTATTGGCCAGAGGGCCGGCCTTGTCGGAGTTGCGCAGGATCCTGACCAGTCCCTCCGGTGTGAACTGCAGAAAGCCCAGCATGGTACGAAGGGCCAAGGCCGGCGCTATTGAGGTTGGGGTCGCGTCGCAGGAGTGATCGAACACCACCGGCGCATGGCCACTGACATTGCCCAAGGAAATCTGTGTCCAGGGTTTTTGCTTGTCGCGGGTTTCCGTGATAGACGCCAAAACTGCCACTTGCATGAACGGTTGTTCTGAGTGAAACAACCAGAACCACTCACGCCAGTGCTCCAGGTAATCGCGCAATGCATCCTGGGGCAGCCCTTCGCGATACCAGCGAGCCCGATCCCTGTCCCCCCAAGCTCCATGCGCCCAGCTCAGAGCCCGGTGGGTAATAGACAAGAGCAGCCGATATTCGGCAATCAGGCTCGGCGGTGCGGTTTCCGCTAAGGCACTAATCTCGCCAGCGCGCTCGAACAGTTCGAGGAGGCCGACATCGCGTACATGGTCATCCACAAAGCGCACCGGCAACCATGACTCGTCGAGCAGATTGAAATGCGGGGGCATTTTCTTCCCCTCTAACCATCAGTACTAGATTCAAATAGCACTAAAAATCGCTTATTTCTCTACCTTTCCCCGCGGGACACTTCGAGGGGAAGGTAAAACTCTAGCCCTTCAATTCAAGCACCAACCCTAGGTCAGCGTCTAACCGAAGCACCATCGTCTCAAGCTCAAAGACCCCTCTCTTCAACAATAGCGGCTTTAGATGTCGCAGCATCGGATTCCTAGCAAAACAGGTAGGGGCTTCGACTGTTGAAAAATAAGCGACCACCTCCCGGTGACTGAGCTTGAGCTGCCTGTCATAGAGCTCGCTAGTTAAGGTATCGCACACCGGCTGCTGCGGGTCGAACACCTTTCCGTCCGGCTGTACGCTCCAGCCGCCGGCCACTTGATACACCGGCACAAGGGTGATGGCGTCGTCGCCAAGGCGAGTGCGGTTAGTCAGACCCAAGCCTTCGCCCTCCTCGTTACCGCGCGGCTTGCGTAAGTAGGCGCTCTGCGGTTCGTGGGACGGATCGATGGCAATATTCACCGCTCGCTGCCGCTCATCATTGAACCGGGTGTTGTGCCTGTCCTTGGCATCAACATTGATATAAGCCAATTCTTCGGCCTTCAGATCTTCCGGTAGCGGCGCATCACTGTAGACCGCCTGCACCAGCCGGTCGATATCCTGAGGCAAGTGAAGGGTCTGCTCGCGAGACAGGAAGGCCCAGGTGCGGCCTAGGATGTAGGGCTCGTAGACAAACTCCCAAGCGGTTCTCTTCAATTCCGGCAGGTGCTGTGGATTCAGTCCGGCAACGATCAGTCGTGCCTTGGCATGGGCCTGCGGTCGAATCCGTCGATGGCGGTGCAGGCGACCGGCGCGCTGTAAAATCAAGTCGACCGGCGCCAAGTCGGTGATCAGGAAATCGAAATCGATATCCAGGGACTGCTCTGCGACTTGGGTGGCGATCAGCAGCACCCGACCGGGACGGAGATGGTCCGTACCGCTGTTGCCGAATACTTTCAGCACCTCTTGTTCCCGCTCACCGCGTTGATCGGCCGGAAAACGGGCATGGAAGAGGATCAAACGCACATCCTCGCCCAGTTGCGGCTGCAATTGGCAATAGAGTTCCTGGGCACGGCTCACCGTGTTGACGATCACCGCGCCGTAACCGCCTGCCTCGAGCAACTGACAGGTGCATACCGCCAGGTCAGCAACGTCTTCGCTGATGGTTTCGAGAATGATCGGCGGTAAATATCGTGAATCGAAAGTCGCGCTGCGCACCCCCTGACTGTCCGCCAACAGCAGGCGCGGATAAGGCAGCTCCGACACCTCGGTCAGCGATACACCCCAAGCCTGTAGTAGGGCGTTGCGGCGCTGCTCTGGAAGGGTCGCACTCATCAGCACCACCGACGAGCTCAATGCCTTGAGCCAGCACAGCAGGGATTCGATCAGGCCACTGGTGTAGGTGTCGTAGGCATGAACCTCGTCCAGTACCACCACCCGGTTGGACAATCCCCACAACCTGACAAAGTGGTGCTTGACGTTCAGCGTGGCGAACAGCGCCTGGTCAATAGTGCCGACGCCGTAGGGCGACAGCAACCCGCGGCGTCGCGGAGAGAACCAGGCTGCCGAAGATACGCTTTCATCACCCTCACCATAGATGCCGCGTAGGCGTTGCACTCGCTCGTTTAGCAGGGCGCCGCCATGCACCAGTTGAATATCCAACGGTTGCTGGTCATTGAAGGCCTTCAGAAAAGTCCGAGCCCGGTCGAACAGAGCATTGCCGGTCGCCTGGGTTGGCAGCGCGATATACAGGCCCCGATGTCGATTGGCCGCCTGTAGGCGCAGGTGGGCGAGAAAGGCCAATTCGGTCTTCCCCTCCCCCATTGGCGCCTCGACCAGCAACAAGGCCGGACCTCGTACGTCGGCCAGCAGCCGATCCCCCTCAACCTGCAGAGGCCGAGCCTCATGGTTCACGATACGAGCGATTAGACAGTCGGTTGTCGCCTTCTCCTGCAGCAGGACCCGATAGTGAATCCAGCCGATTTCCTCCAAGGCTTGGGCAGCAAGTACCTTACCTTGCTCGAAGTGCTCGACCAGCGAATCCGCGCGCTCCTCTAGAGAGAACCAATCGGGATTCGAGCCGATCCAGTCGGCCACACTGGTCAGCCCGGCCAGCCACTCGACTGCGGCCAGCGACAACTCCTCGGCCAGCGGCACGCCTTCGGGCGTCAGCGTTTGCCAATAGCTGTCGAACAGCGCCTTGCGCGCCATGGACCAGCCGGGCGCCTCGAAAGCCGGCCTCGCGGCGTTGATTTCCGGAAGATGGAAGTTGTAGCCATGGTGCGCGCTGATTGCCTGCAATACACCCGGCACCCAACCCGGTTCAGCATTCACCTCTGGCAGATGCTCCCGAAGTAAGGCTGCACTGGCACAGGCATGATCAGTGATTCGCAGGGAAGGCTCAGTAAAACCTAGGCCGCTCGCCTCGCACTGCTCTCGCCCTTGGGGCCACTTGGCCTGAAATCCCGGAATGGCCTTGCCAAAATCGTGCAATCCCACCAGCGCGGCGACATAACGCAGAAAAGAGGATTCGGGCAGGCTGAGCCGTGCGGCGAAATATTCGAGCGTGCTAGGCGGTTCATGCTCAAGCAGCACCTCGGCGACGGCGGCCACATCCAGCATGTGCGCCAAAAGACCGTGGCCAAGGGGCTTCCCGCTCTTTGCCCAAAGCGCACGACTTTGGATGGGTATCCCGGAAAATTTTGTCGCTGCCATCCGTGTACCCCTCACAGAAGCAAAAATCCACTACGACGTAGCAACTGAGCCAACTATAAGAGCCGCACGTCGATGTGAGTAGCCGATCAACCCACGCCGCAATCGCGGATGCGCGCGGAAAGCGAGGCAACAAAACATGAGTATCGACTATGCGACCGAATACCTAGTTTTGAAATTCTACGCTTCCGTACCGAGTATTTATCGGTTACCCGCATGATTATTTGCTTGCTATTTATTCGTTTGCTTAAAACAGTAGCGAGCGTAGCGCTGATAGCAATAGCTTTTCTCAAAATCGATAATCGACTAAAAACCATTAAGACATTGATTACATTAAAAATTATCAAAACAGCTGCGAACGGACCCGCGAAGACTTTGCCCGACAAACAAGTCACTAAGTCAACCAACAATACTTAACGACTTAATTTTTGAGGGTTTTCGATACGAGTTATTCTCACTTAGAAATCTTTCACTTTTTTAGCCTTCCTTTCTCATATAAATAAATAATAAATAATAATTAAATAATATATAAGAAAGAGTAGCTAAAAGTAGCGAGCAAAGGCTCTGTCCTGCGGGAGCAGCTGAGCCCTTCCTGTCGGATCCTTTCAGGCAGCTGTAAACCGTCGGCCAGCTTTTCAATCGGCCGCAGTTCGTTCGTACTTCAGTCCTGCGGCTAGGGTTTCGTCGCGTTTGTTTATAGTTCACTTCAAGGGCTAGGAGCGTCTGGGGGTCGCTCCTTTTCAGGTGGGGCTCCCTTTTCAGGTGGGTGCAGGAGTGGATTAAGGACGGCCAATCAACGCCGCAACCACGCGCTGGATTTGCTCCAGTTCTGCGGCGGTTAATTGGCCTTTGTACTGCACCTTGCGCGCTACCCAGTCGACTCTTTTTACTTGATCGGCCAGCGCTGGGCTGGGCTTGGCCCCGGCAATCGGCACCTCGAACGGATAGCCCTTGATCTGGGTCGTCATGGGCACACAGATCATCATGCCGCATGCCCAGCCTGCGGGCTGAACTGCAACCACACTACGTCGCCCGCGTTGGGCACATAGCCGCTTTTAGCCATTACCAGACCTCCTTGCCCACCGGTGGCCCCCAGTCGACCAGTTCATGGCGGTTCTCGGGGGTCACCTTGGCCAGCAGGTCGGCCAAGGTGACCGGCTCGCGCACCGGCTCGATGATCAGTCGGTCGCCTTCGACGCGCACGTCGACCTCCAGGTCCAGTTCGAACACGGTGCCACCGAGCACGGACGCCGGCAGACGTAGGGCCAGACTGTTGCCCCACTTCTTGATATTGCTTTTCATAGTGGTCCCTCCGGGGTATTTGCATTCGTCGCCACACCACCGCGTATCTACAGTTGTATCTACGTGAGTGACACACGGGGCAGGTCGGAATCAGCTAAGCAGCTTGGTCACCCACACGGTGAGATCGGCCACGATGGCGAAGAGGCCAATGGCGAAGGCCTGCGGATACCAGAACAGGTCGCGGATCGAGGCGCGCGCGTCGACCGGGCTTGTGGGTTGGGGGTCGAGCCGCTTCATGGTCTCGGCGCGCAGCCGGACAATGTCAGCGTGGATTTTTTCGAGTTCGGACGGGGTCAACATGCGGTTCTCCTTCTGGCCCCCAGGCTTCAAGTTCGCGGCCAACCGGCGGCGCTTCCAGCCAGACGGTCTCTTCTGCCGACCTCGGAATGCTCAGATCGCAGCGGGCCAACAGTTCCTCCAAGGTGTAGTGGGGTTTCGGCTTCGTGCGCTTCATCGGGGTTGTCTCCTTCTTAGGCAGGTCCGGCTCACACATGCGGGCGGACGGTCATGTCGATGCCCACGACGCGCATCACCGCCAGCATGGTCTTCAGGGTGGGGTTGCCCTTCTCGCTGAAGGAGCGGTACAGCTGTTCGCGGGCCAGTTCGGTCATGCCTTTCGCGCGGGCGACGAACACCCCGAAGCAGATCAGTCCCAGCAGCATCTGCCGGGCAAAGCGTAGCCACTCGCCTTCATTGAGTGACACTCCCTCCCCGCGAACACCGTGGCCAGGCCCATAGTCGGGCTTGTCCATCAGAGACCCACCACGCGGCCCATGGCCTCCAGCGTGTGGTCGTCGCGTTCACGGACGATGCCCAGCGAGAAGCCGGGCTTGCGCGCTTCACTGTCGGCGATCACCAGCAGGGCAAAGGCCTTGCGCATCGCTTCGGCCTTGGTGATGCCGCGACGGCGAGAAATGTCGTTGAGGGCCTGGTCGATCTCGTCGGACAGGTCGAGGGTCATGCGCGGCATGGGACTCTCCAGAGAGGTGGAGGCGTAGTTACGCCGGTTTAGTGGAGCAGCCTGTAAATCACGGTCATGATCACGGCGATGACACAGTAGAGCCCAGTCACCACGGCCATCGGATACCAGAAGGTTTCAAGGGTGAACTTGCAGGCCTCGACTGTCGATTTCGGGACCTCGGCACTGACCTTGCGCGACTCTTCATTGCGCTGGATTGTCTGGTCGATCAACTGGCTGATCGCGGCATGGATCTTGTCCAGTTCGGCTTGGCTCAAACCGTGGGTGGCCATGGTGTTGGCTCCTCCTTCTCAGAAGGGGTTAAGAACGGCCAAACCTCCTTGCCAACTGGCGGACCCCAGTCGACCGGCGCATGCCGATTCTCTGGGGTGATGGCCCCGATCAGGGCGTCCAGATCAATCTCCAGCGTGTCCATCAGATCCCTACCACGCGGCCAACCGCTTCGAGGGTGTGATCGTCGCGTTCACGAACAATGCCCAGGGAGAAGCCGGGCTTCTTTTTCTCGGCGTAGGCCACCGCCAGCAGGGCGAACGCCCGGCGCATGGCTTCGGCCTTGGTGATGCCGCTTTGTTTGGCGATGTCGGTCAACAGGTTGTCGATTTCGTCCGACAGATCGAGGGTCATCCTAGGCATGAGGGATACTCCAGTCGAGGGAATTGAGTGGAAATTTTACTGCATATTGCAGTTACTGCCGCTACTCCGTCCGACCACTGGCCTGGTGCACGCTACGCCCGTCGATCTGCGGCTGTTTGGCGCCTCTGCGCTGTGTGTGCCCTCCCCCCGGTTCTCTCAGGTTGTACAGCGGCGGCTGTAGGTGGCTTCAACAGTCAGGGGCAGGACGCCCTAGGCGGCGAGGCAGGATCAGTCATGGAGGGTGAGCATAATACCTCCAATAGATGTGGGTGTTTGGGCACCGCAGAAAAATCCGAATTGACGCCTTCATAGTTCAGGAGTGAGCGGGACGGTTGACCGAGTCACGGCAGCGGTACGATAAAGGGCCAGTTTGCGGTAAACCGTGGCCTGCCCGACGCCAAGCAGCTTGGCAATCTCGACCTTAGTCACACCCTCACCTGCCAGGCGCAGTATGGCCGCGCGTTTTCCCTCGTGGATTGGCTTACGCCCTTTGTAGTTGCCGGCCTTCTGCGCTTTGTCGATCCCCTCGCGCTGCCGCTCCAGCATCATTTCCCGCTCAAACTGGGCAATCCCTCCCAACACGGTCAGGATTAACTTGCCGGTGGGCGTGCTGGTGTCCAGCCCCAGATTGAGAATCTTGACCTCAACCTTCTTCAGTTCCAATCGGTGCAGTGTCTGCAGCAGGTCGGTGATAGAACGAGCCAACCGGTCGAGCTTAGTGACCACAAAGGTATCCCCCACACGGGCAAACTCAATGGCCGCTGGTGCTGGGGTGCTGGGTAATAAGTTCCAACACTTCTTGGTAGGGCGACTGGGTTGTTTCAGAGGTGAGCATGGCGAATTCTCCGAGATACAAAGTAACTGGACCTTGGGGATCAAACGATAATGGTGTGCGGGTAGGCGTGCAGGGCGCTGTCGTGGGTCACCAAGCTGATACCCTCGGCCAGCGCTTGAGCCACCATGATGTGGTCAAACGGGCTGCGGTGATGGTTCCGCAGAGTGCCTACCGTCAGACCGTGGTCAGCGGTGATCGGCAATTCAAGGTAGCCCGCATCTAACAGCACCTTGCGCAACACAGCCGGGATAACGCCGGTGTGCTCGGCACCTTTGATGGTCAGCTCCCATATGCTGGCCGCGCTGAAATACAGGGTGTTGGCCTCATCGTCAATAAGCTGGGCCGCTGCCTTGGATAGCTTGCCGTCGCCGATAGCCGCCCATACCAGGACGTGGGTGTCGAGCAATAGCCTCATGCCTTACCCTCGAACAGGTCAGCTATCTCAACGTCCAGGCCGTCCGAAGCCTCGGCGTTGAATGTCACCCCGGGGAGCATCCCGCGCCGAGCGGGAGCGGAGAGCGGGACCAGCTTCGCAACGGGGATGCCAGCCTTAGCAATGATGATAGTTTCCCCGCCTGCCGCCGCATCGACAAGCTGCGAGAAGTGCGTCTTGGCGGCATGGATGTTGTAGGTCTGCATGTTGCTGCCCCCCGTTGGGTGGTTGAAACCATCAGATTAGTCCATCATGTGGACTAAATGAATAACGAGTTTGCCACTCCCTCGGAGCACAGACCCTCCGGAACTCTCGGGTTGAGACCACGACTTTCAACTGATGCATCTGCTCCGCCAAAATCCGCAAGTCTTGGCCGCATAGTGCCGCAGGGCTGCTTTCGGGTAGGGCTGCTCGATAACGTGGATGCCTTCTTTTGTCTCCAACGGGCTGATTCAGCCCCTTCAAGGTTGAATTGATCCGTTCATAGTTGCCTGTTGCTTGCGGAGGTCGGCCAACTCGCGGTACACGGTGGCCTGGCCGACTCCGACCTGCCGGGCTATTTCGGCTTTCTTGAGCCCAGCCAATCCCAAGCGGATGATCGAGTCGCGCTTTTCCTCGGGGAGCGGCTGCCGCCCCTTGTACTTGCCTTCGCGCTTGGCCTTGGCGATTCCTTCGCGCTGGCGTTCGAGCATCATCTCTCGCTCGAACTGAGCAATCCCTCCGAGCACGGTGAGGATCAGCTTTCCCGTCGGGGTGCTGGTGTCCAACCCAAGGTTAAGAATCTTGACCTCGATGTGTTTCTTCTCCAGACGCTGCAGAATCTGTAGCAGGTCGGTGATCGAACGAGCCAACCGGTCGAGCTTGGTGACCACAAAGGAGTCACCTTCGCGGACAAAATCAATCGCGGCTTCCAACTGAGCGCGTTGCGCCACGGAGGAAACCTGCTCCTGAAAGACCTTTTCGCACCCCATGCGCTTCAACTCGCGCTGTTGCGCCTCGAATCCGGCCTCTTGCTCAACGGATGAGGTCCGGGCGTAGCCAATAATCATAGTCTTCTCCCATATAAGTTTAAGAGCCGGTGATAGCATGCCTACCAAAAAGCAAAGACCATTCTATTGATAGACCTAGCCGGTAATTCCACATTCCTCTCGGGGGCCGGCTCTATTTGGAGATTGCATAACGTTTTTTACACTGATGGACTCTCACCAATGCATAGACGATCGGCTCGCCCAGGCTGGCGCATTCCTTTGCGGCCGTGTTCATCAGTGACCGCACCTCGATGGACGCAATATACAAACTGGTCGTATTTGCCACTACCTAAACGCGGCTCTGTTAATTTTTTGTGGACGGACCAATTAATTCAGCCCTCTCCTGGGCAACTCGGATTGCTGTTCTAGGCATAAAAAAACAATCCTCCGATGTAGTGCTGCGCTCTTTTATAAAATTGCAACCTCCAGATATTTAAGCATAACCAATAGCAGCTATAAATACATATAACACCATAAACTAGATTAGTTTGAAATACACTAAAACACCAACCACATCACATGTTATAGAAACAACTCAACATACCAACAGGCACCCCTCCCACGACTTTTTTACGATTACTTTTTCTAGCCCGACTGCTCAGACCCGCTCACCATTTTCAACTAATCCAAAATCCCAACTGTATCCAGTACAGGTTTTAAAAAATATCACGCGAAATCTAAAAATACACACCCTGTCACAATGGGCACCAAGCAGCACATAATTCTTTATAAAAATCAATCAATTAAAAACATAAACCATCACCAAACCCCTCTATTGATGAATGACTCGCCCAACCAAAAGTGACGACCTTTACGCAGCAATGCGAAATCATCGACTATTCTAAAGTAGTGTTAACCAACACACTGTATAACAACAAAATTGGGGGACACCAATATGACTACTAATAAGAAAATCACTACTAAACCAAGCTGGGATGCTAATGGCATGGTGATTAAAGCAATAAAGCCCGGCTGCTTGGCATTCGAGAATTTGATACAAGATCCTGCAACGCGGGGCACCCAATGCCAGGAATCTACCCTGATCTACGACTCTTTGGCATTGCGTTACAACAAGGCCGAAACGGGCGAACTGCTAATGGTAGAGCTGCCGAACAAGCCGAGTACCAGTAACTTACGCAAAACCTTCGAGAATCGCGGGATGAAGGAAGGCGACTACCGCTTGTTCCGTCCGATGCGCGACGAACGCGGCAAACCCTTCCCAAAAAACATGCGTCCTTTGGTTTTGCAGCGCCTCACCGACAAAATGATGCGGACGATACAGCCTTCCCAAGCCATCGCTGCAAGGTTTGCCGAAGAAGCCGAAGAACGAGGGGCCTTCCACAATTTCGCGCAAGATGAAAAACCAGTAAAACCGGGGCCTGCAGAGGAGATTTCGGCAGGATTTCAAGACCTGGTTAATACTTGAGTACGTAGGGATTGATTGCGGGTGACCGCCCCAGTTGAAAGGGCGGCACTCAAGTTTAATGCCCGGCTTGTCCGGCAATTTTGCCTCTTCACTTCGGTACTAGAGACGGAGCCCCTTGGTTTTCAAGGGTGCGACCTGGAAACCAAAAATGACAACAAAGCCTCCCAGCACCACCGGGGAAAGGATGACTGCTGACGAACGCTTGGCGTTCGTCCGCCGCATCGCCAAAACCCACTGTTTGTCCCACCTAGACCTCACAAAATACACCGGATATCTGCTTGACACCGTGTCTGGCTGGTTTACCTCATGCAACTCCCTCCGCCACCGACATGTCTCTGCCCGGGCGGTCGACCGCCTGCTGCTGGAGTTAGCCTTGGGGCATGTCAAAAGTAGCAAGTCAGTGGGGGGGCATTAGCATGTACCACTACTACCAACGCTCTGAACATGACGCCTGGTTTCTTCTTTCCTTCCAGGGCGAAGAGAATCCGGCGGAGCTGGCCAAGGCGCAGGGCGCGAAGAAACTGACCATCCTCGCGCTGAACCAGATGGTCAATGACGGCACCGAAGCCGAGCTGCCGCGCAACCGCGACAAGATTGGCTACCGTGGTCCGCTGTATTTTGACATCGACTGCAAGGATGACCTGGCCCAGGCCATCACCAGCGGGCAGGAACTGGTCGGCAAGCTGACCCGCATGGGCGTGCCGAAAGGCTGTATCGAAATCTTTCTCTCGGGCAGCAAGGGCCTGCACATTCTGGTCAATGAGACGTTTTTCACGAGCAAACGCTTCATCCTGCGCCTGCCGGAAATCTACAAGGAAATGGCCCGCGGCCTGTTCGTCATCGGCCTCGACTACTCGGTGTACAGCAGCGGCCGGGGCAACAGTTTCCGCATCGTCAATCAGCAGCGCTATGACGGCAAGTACCGGGTGCCAGTGACCGCCGATGAATTGGCCGAGCTGACCGTTGACCGCTACCACGACTGGGTAAAAGCGCCGCGCACCGTCGAGGTCGACGCCCCGCAAGGGCGGGTGGTGCACGAACTCAAGGCCCTGTTTGAAGAGGCCAAAAAGCGCGTCAACGCCAAGCCGAAGTTGGTGATCATCGCCTCTTCCGCCGACATGGAAGCGATCCGCGAGCCGGTGCCGGCGTGTATCCAGATGCTGTGCGACAGCGACTCGCTGAAGGCGGATGCGTCCTACAACCAGGTCGCGACCCAGCTGGCCACCTATATCGTGCGCGCCGGGGTGCCGCAGACCGTGGGCGAAAGTCTGGCGGCGCGGCTGGCCAGCAGTGCTAAGTCGAGCAAGTACAGCACCGCCAAGTTGCGCCGCGATCACATCGAGGCGCAGATCCGCTACGTCGAACACACGCCGACGTTCAGCTTTGGCTGCAACGCGATCCGCGCCCTACTCAGCAAGCGCCCCTGCGAGTGTTGTGCGATCGACGGCAGGACCAACAAGGACGGCGACTTAGACTCAGGCCTGTGTGCGGTGACCGAGCCGGACGGTTACTACATCCGACAGGGTGACGGCAAGCGGCGGATCAGTAACTTCATCCTGCAAGCACAGGACGTGTTCATCGACGTACCGCGGGACGGCACCAGCCCACGCCGGGCCGGCACCCGTATGAACGTGATGAAGGGTGGAGAAGTGGTGGGCAAGATCATTTTCAAAGAGGCGGCCTTCGCCAGCCGCTCAGCGTTTCTGAAAGAACTGGAAGGCCTCACTGACCTGACGTTTCAGGGGTCCGACTTGGAGATTCAGAAAATCAAACTCGCAATTTTCCGGGAGGCTCAGGACGTGGGAGAAATTTTCCAGGTCTACACCGCCGGGGTTCACATGGACTTCGTCGAAGACATCCCGCTGTTCACCTATGTCGAACCTGATATGTCGGTGAACACGGTCAAGGTGCGCGGCACCCACCAGTTCCTCGGCAACCTGGTCGCCCGCCCATACTTTGCACACTGCACCATGGCGGAACGCGGCGACGAATCGGTGGACAATGTGCTGAGCCGGCTGCTCAAGATCAATCAGAAACCCGAAGTTGGCGAGCTGATCGGCTGGAGCGTGAGCTCGCACTTCAAGACCCATCTCATGCACCTCTACAGCCAGTTCCCGATCCTCTGCCTGTGGGGCGCTGCCGGCTCCGGCAAGTCGAAGACCGCCGGCTTGATCACCTGGTTGAACGGCACCGACTACATGCAGAAAGACTCTGGGGTCAGCGCACCCTCGACCTCGCCCTACGGCATGCTGGATTACCTGTCGAGCACAACCACGGTTCCCCGGATCATCGAAGAATTCAACAAGTCCAAGATGACCAGCCGTGCGTACAAGGACGTGGGCGAGCGGATCAAGCAGGCGTGGAACGCGGAGTCTACCCTGAAAGGCCGGCTCGGCCGGGGGATGGGGCGCACCGGCGCCGAAGCGGTCGCCATTCCGCTTTCGTCGCCGCTAATCGTGATTTCGGAACAAGAGATTGAAGTGCCGGCAATCCAAGAACGCAGCATTCGGGTTCACCTCACCAAGAAGAAGCGCGCCCATTGCCGTGACCAATTCTTCTTTGCCAGCAAACACAAGGAAGACCTGCGCCGGTTGGGCAAAGCGATCATGGCCAAGGCGTTGATTACTACGCCCGAAGCCATCGACATGCTGATGGAGAAGGCCTCAGCACTACTGCCCAAGGGCACGGACGACCGCCCGCGCTACTCGCAGCAGGTGGTCCTGGTCGGCCTGTGGCTACTTCAGGAAGTCTGCGAAGAGTTGCACCTGCTCGAAGCCCTGAAGACGTTAGCCCCAGTAATCCAGGCGGTGATCGAGCGCTTCACTGGTCAAGGCAAAGACATTGTGCAGAGTGAGATCGACCTGGTGGTGGATAAGATCGCAGTAATCGTGGCGATTTCGCGCAGCGCAGATGAGGCTGGCACAGGCATGGTGTACCTGAACGAAGGCCAACACTACTCAGTGACCTCTGAGCACCTCGTCCTCGATCCCGTCCTCGCGCATGCCAGTTACACCCGGTATTGCAACGTGGACGAACGCAGCCCCCCGGTGATCAGCAGCTGCGCGCAGTTCATCAAGCTGATCAACGAAGAACCCTATTTCGTGAAGTACGCGCCATACGCCGGACTGGGTAATGGCCGTGCCATGCTCTACCTGTCGCTCAAAGAAATGCAGGAAAAGAATATCGACATCAGCCTGCTCGGCTGGGGGAGGTAACCATGAGGCCACCAACTTTAGCTGAGCATTTCCAGCCGGCCCGGATCGGGCGCTACCCAGTGTTCGCCTTCTTCATGCAGCTGGATAAGAAGTTGTTGAAATCCAAAGTGCCAAAGCTAAGCCTCTGCATTCATAACTATTGGTACAGACCGCCCCGTGAACCGGGCAGTGGGAAATCAATACCGGCGGTGGGGGCACCCTTGCATTATATCTGCATGGGCAACCCTATCTGGCTTCGCATCATCAGCAAAAATTGGAACGAAACTAGCGGTGCGAGAGGCGAGCACGCCGGGCGCAATTTGATGCAGAAGGTCATTGCTCTTGACGACGAACTGGCCATAGCCGGGAAGTCGATGGCAGGTGCGGTATGAATACTGCCTTCCTACTAATGGCCCAGTACAACGGCCAGGCAATCATCCCACTTGAGCGCATCTGCGCTGACTATTTCAGCCATCTGACGCCGGAGAAAATGAAGATCAAGGTCGCGGCTGGCCAGATAGACCTAACACTGGTGCCAATGGAGAGCAGCCAGAAATCAGCACGAGGCGTCCACCTGTCTGACTTGGCTGATTACCTCGACGCTCAGCACACCAAGGCCAAGGCAGAGCACGAAAAGCTGATGGGCCGAGGTATACATCGAGTGTCTTAATGCTGCATGGCCCCAATCACGGGGCCAGTTACAACTCTCTCCAACCACGGCCAATCTTTGTACGGGTCGTCATTTCCCCGCAGGTGCGTATAGCGTCGCATCGAGTTCCAATCTCGGTGGCCCGACACGCTGGCTACTCTCGGAATATCCCACCCCATTTCAAACAGCCGACTCACGCCATCATGGCGCAGGTCGTGAAAATGCAAGTCTTCGATTTCGAGGAAATGACAGGCCCGAGTAAAGGACGCGGATATGGATCTGGCATTGTATGGAAACACCTCGTCGGCGACCTTCGGCATGGACTTCAATATCTTCCAGGCCTCGTCCGGAACATGGCACCAAACATCGTTGCCATATTTCTGCCCGGGGTTCTTCATGTCGGTGATCAGCACCGACTGACGAGCCTCGTCCATGGCGTCCCAACGAATCCGGGTGATCTCTTCCTGTCGACGCGTAGAGAACAGTGCGAAAGCAGTCACCCTGACCATGTCGATCTCTTGCTTACGACGTGCCCGCATATCGACAAAGTAGGTCAGGATTTTGTCGAGCTCTTCCAGTGTAGGCCTGCGGCCTCGCTCCTTGCTCTTGGATACGGCGCCCATCTTGCGCAACACGCGGCGTGCGTCCGGCATGGCCATGGGATCGATATCATATCCCCAGGCGGGTCGAGCAATAGATAGCACCGCGCCAAAGTGTGCTAGGTCGTTGCCAACGGTCTGCGGTTGAATGCCGTCGCTCTGCATCCGGTCGTTGGCGTACTCAACCAGCTTCTGGCTGGTGATGTCCTTATCTTCAAGCTTACCCAGCCAAGTTTCGCTGATAGCCTTGAGGGTGGCGCGCTTGGTCTTGCCCAGTGGCCGGAGTTTTTCATACTCCTCGAGGTAGCGCTCGATCATTTCCTTGACCGTCACACCCATACGGTTGGCCTTGGCAATCGCACCAGGTTCAGCCATCTCAGTCTCGCGCCGCTTGATCCAGGCCTGAGCCGTGGTCTTACGGTCGAACGTCTGGCTTTCCTGATAAACTGTCACACCCTTTTGCATGATGCGAATCTGCGCGGTGTACGCAGCAGAGCCATCCTTGCGTTTGCGAACGGTGATCGATCCCATGAATTTTGCTACATGACAGGTTTGAGTTGCTACATTGTAGCAACGACCTTTCTAAAACAAGCAAAAACAGTGGCAAACAGCAGTAAATGAGAAGTAGCTAAATGCAGACGAAACCCGCAGAAAACCTAGCTTTCCCAACAGATACGGTATCTAGGAGGTTTTCTGTTGCACCCATGATGGATTGGACTGATAGGCACTGCCGTTTTTTCCTACGCCTGCTCTCCAAGCACGCGCTCCTCTACACAGAAATGGTCACCACCGGCGCACTCCTCAACGGCGATAACGACCGTTTCCTGCGTCACAACGAAGCCGAACACCCGCTCGCCCTGCAACTCGGCGGCAGTGTGCCGCTGGACTTGGCCGCCTGCGCGCGAATGGCGCAGGAGCACGGTTACGACGAGGTGAATCTGAATGTCGGCTGCCCGAGTGATCGGGTGCAGAACAATATGATCGGTGCGTGCCTGATGGGGCATCCGCAGTTGGTGGCCGATTGTGTGAAGGCGATGCGCGATGCGGTGTCGATTCCGGTGACGGTGAAGCACCGCATCGGGATTAATGGCCGGGACAGTTATGAGGAGTTATGTGATTTCGTCGGCACGGTTCGGGATGCCGGGTGCACGAGTTTTACGGTGCATGCGCGGATTGCGATTCTGGAGGGGTTGTCGCCGAAGGAGAACCGCGACATTCCGCCTCTGCGTTATGACGTGGCCGCGCGGTTGAAGACGGATTTTCCGGAGTTGGAGATTATTCTCAACGGCGGGATCAAGACGCTGGAAGCCTGTCACGAACATTTGCAGACGTTCGACGGTGTGATGTTGGGCCGTGAGGCCTATCACAACCCTTATGTGATGGCTGAGGTGGATCAGCAACTGTTCGGCAGCACGGCGCCGGTGATCAGCCGGGCCGAGGCGCTGGCGCAGCTGCGGCCTTATATAGCCGCGCATATTGATGCGGGCGGCTCGATGCACCATATCACTCGGCATGTGCTGGGGCTGGGCACCGGGTTTCCCGGGGCGCGCAAGTTTCGGCAGTTGTTGTCGGTGGATATTCATAAGGCTAAAGAGCCTTTGGTGTTGCTGGATCAGGCGGCGGAGTTGCTTGAGGGGCGTTAACGGTCGCTTGGGTTGAACCTGTGGTCTGATTTGGCATCGTATTTACCGATACCGCGCCCCGCCATTCAAACAGCCGTTTTCAGGTTGTTGCCGCTGGGGCCCTCGATACGTACATGCACCCTTGAGTGGCTGTCAGCGCTCGGGTAATGTCATTAGACCCATAGGACAGAGCACGCCCATGACTTCCAAGCTGGAACAACTCAAACAAATGACCACCGTGGTTGCCGACACCGGCGACTTCGAAGCTATCGCTCGCGTTAAACCCGTGGACGCTACCACCAACCCTTCCCTGCTGCTCAAAGCGGCGGCCATTCCCGGTTATGCCGAGTTGCTGAATGCCTGCATTCACGACTGCAAGGGCGATGTGGGCCTGGCCAGCGACCGTTTTGGCGTCGCGGTAGGGCAAGAAATTCTGAAAGTGATTCCTGGCCGTATTTCCACCGAAGTGGATGCGCGCCTATCGTTCGACACTGACGCCGTATTGAAGCGTGCGCACCGTCTGATCGACCTGTACGACAAGGCCGGCATTGGCCGTGACCGCGTGCTGATCAAGATCGCTTCCACCTGGGAAGGCATCCGCGCTGCCGAAATTCTGGAAAAAGAAGGCATCCAGACCAACCTGACGCTGCTGTTTTCGTTCGCTCAGGCTGCGGCGTGTGCTGATGCAGGGGTATTCCTGATTTCGCCGTTCGTAGGTCGCATCTACGACTGGTACAAGAAGGCCAACGGCAACGACTACACCGGCGCGGATGATCCGGGCGTGCAGTCGGTGACACGCATCTACAACTACTACAAGGCCAATGACTACAAGACTGTGGTCATGGGTGCGAGCTTCCGCAACCTGAATCAGATCGAGCAACTGGCCGGTTGCGACCGCCTGACCATCAGCCCGGATCTGATTGATAAGCTGGCGGCGGACACTGGCAAGCTGGAACGCAAATTGGCGCCGGGTCACGCTGGTGAAGCGCGTTTGAGCTTGAATGAAGCGCAGTTCCGTTGGTTGTCCAACGAGGACGCGATGGCGACCGAGAAACTGGCTGAGGGTATTCGTCAGTTTGCTCGCGACCAGGAAAAGCTTGAGGCGTTGCTGCAAGCCAAGCTGTGATCTAGTTCAAGGCAATGCAAAAAGGGTGAACCTTGATAGGTTCGCCTTTTTTTGATGCGTTGAATTTGGGTATTGAATGGGCTTCGCACTGAAGGATGTGGGGCTTGTTATGGCGCCATCGCGAGCAAGCCCGCTCCCACAGGGGATTTGTGATGGATCGCGATAGTGTTTACGACGGAGGTTATGTGGGAGCTGGCTTGCCTGCGATAGGGCCTGTAAGGCCCACATCACTTTCAGGAGATCAATGACGTTCCAGCGCATTCACCAGATCATGGAACGCTTCACGATTGGAGTCGTTCAGCCCCATGAGGATCTTGTGCGCTTCGAGCACTTTGATCCGCACCACTTCTTCGGACTGATCCTGGTCTGGCAGGTCGGTCAGGCACTCAGGGCACGGGATCGGGCGGTCAACGATGTTGAACACTTGCTCGAAGCCCATGGACTGCAGCAGACGGGTGATGTCTTCGTGGGTGGTGACGACGGTCGGCAGCAAGCCGACCTTTTGCCGCGACAGGATCGACAGCTTGGCCAGCAGGCCCAACGTGGTGCTGTCGATGCTGCGGGTTTCGGTCAGGTCGATCACGATTGCGTTGAAGTTCAACGCCGTGAAGATCCGCTCAATAGTCGCATCCAACGCCGAACACAGGGTCAGGCGAACTTCACCGACGAACTTCAGGACGAAGGTGCCATCCTGCTCGGCGAACTGGATTCTACCGGTACTCATTAAAGATTCCTGCTCAACACCAACAGGGCGATATCATCCGGCATCTCCCCTAGCGTGGCCAATCCAAAAACCTGCCGCAGACCATCCAGGCTGCCGCCCGCTGCCTTGACCCGTTGGGGCAAAGCCGCTTCTTTTTCTTTGAGTGTAGGTTCTGGCAAAAGGTCCAGAATGCCATCGGACATCAGCGTCAGGCTGAACGTCGGCGGCAGTTCCAACACGTGGTCTTCAT